>Ga0209976_10000620_pt1 | contig 22652 bp, 27 predicted proteins | sample SumtaG_FD_182806 | JGI IMG/M metagenome (GOLD analysis project Ga0209976, IMG submission 182806) | Deep subsurface microbial communities from Indian Ocean to uncover new lineages of life (NeLLi) - Sumatra_00157 metaG (SPAdes) (version 2) | ecosystem: Environmental > Aquatic > Marine > Oceanic >...
CGCCGGCGGTAGAAGGAGGGATCGATCGCGACGTAAGGCGGCAGATCGTAATACCAGTCGGCCTTGGGATAATGGCCGGCGCGATAGGGATAGCGCGGATAGACCGGGATATATTCGCCATTGGCGGCAAGACCCGCAGGGCCAAGACCCGTGGCGCCAAGACCCGTGGGGCCAAGACCCACGGGGCCAAGACCCTCGCCGCGCGCCGCATCGGAGAATCCCGCCGCCATGAGAAGCAGTGCGAAACTACAAACGCCGTAGACGATCCGCATGGAAGGCCCCCTGCCCGCGATCGCCCATTCTGGCACAGAGCAGACGGAACGTCAGCAAGGATTAGCGGCACAGACTTTCGCAAGGCACGCCATCGCTATCACCATCGAGGCGCCGAGCTGCGCAGGTCTTAAGGTAAAAGCGAGCTTCTTCGCAGCTCACCATTTCAGAGCATTGGCTCTTGTGTCCGCAGGCGAAGGGTTCGCTGTAAAGCCCCGATTTTGATTGGACAGCGCGACGTAGCTGGTAAAGCGCTCTGCTACCCCCACAAAGGGTCTCACAGGGAATGCCGTCGCCGTCGCCGTCTAAGCGGCCGAGCCCGCATTTGGCGAAGAAGAACGCGGCCTCGGCACAATCGACCATTTCGTTGCAGTAATATTTCGCCCCGCACTCGGCCGACATGACAGATGGCGTGGCGAGACCCGGCAAAAGCAAGATGGCGGGGTATGACGTGCATCGTCCCGCGGTCACTGCCGAAGCGTAGCGGGAATCACTCTTTAGCGCAGGCCGCGATCCTTGCCTCGGCGGCGGCCTTTGAGAACCAGCCGATCTCGGTTCCAACGGCGACCACGTCCCACCCTTCCGCCACGAGCGGCTTCGCGTAATCGACATCATTGGCGAAAATCAAAGCCATGACGGACATCTCGCGGCATTTGCGTAAGACTAGGGTCATCGCCTCCTTGACCTCCGGCGCCCAGATATCAAGCCGTCCGGTCAAAGCCACCGAAAGGTCGTTAGGGCCGAAACAGACCATATCGACGCCGTCGAGCCCGAGGATCTCCTCGAGTTGGTCGAGCGCCCCTCTGGTCTCGATCTGAGGACAGGCGATGGTCCAGTCATTGGCGATTCTGAAGTAGTTCTCGCCCGGATGATCGAGCCGCGCCCGGTAGGGACCCCAGCTGCGATTGCCCCGCGGCGGGTACTTCACCGATTGAACGAAGGCTTCGGCATCCTCAACGTTCCCGATGAGAGGACACATGATCCCTTGAGCGCCGGCATCGAGCGCCCGGCCGATGAGCCCGGGGCTATTTTCGGCAACGCGGACGATTGCCGGCAGCCCGCAAGCACGTGCCGCCGTAAGGCAGCCGAGCAAAGCCTCATTACCGCCGGCGCCATGCTGTTGATCGATGGTGATGCAATCCCAGCCCGCTTCACCGATCAGCTCGATGAGGAAGGGGTTGTTCAGCATGAGCCAAGCATTGAACAGCGTATGCCGGTCCTTGGCGGCCTCGCGGAAGCGGTCTTCGCGCATCGGCCCGCTCACGCCTTAGCTTCGGATTCTGTCTGCCCGATCGCCTCGCCCATCAGATCGACCATCTTTCGGCGAATCTGATGGTCCGACTGGTCGACGCCCTTGGCGTCAAAATCGGCCCTGATCTTGCGAAAGACGTCTTCATCGCCGGGTCCGGCGAGATCGGCCTTGACCACCTCGCGCGCATAGACGTCCGCGTCATCGCCGGCGATCCCCATCTGCTCAGCGGCCCAAAGCCCAAGCAGCCGGTTCCGCCGCGCCGTCGCCCTGAACTTGAGCTCCTCGTCATGAGCGAATTTCCGCTCGAAGCCCTTCTCGCGATCCTCAAAACTCGTCATCTGGCTTTCGCCTCCTTGAGCCCCGTTCGATTCGCGGCCAACCGTCAGAACTGCTCGTGAAGCCGAGCCCCTCCCGGGTCTGAGGGATAACCCTCGAAGGCCCGGAAATCAACAAATTGCAGGGACAAACGGCTCGCGGCCCGGCAGACATTGTACCCTCCCAGCCCTTACGCTAAGTTCGGGCCGAAGACCCTTTAGAATCGATTCCAGCAATGGCGATTTGCAGCTTGCGCGCGGCCTGGGTGAGCCTCTCGCCCGCGCCCTTGGTGTTTGTCGGCAGTTAGAGCCAACCGCGAGTGAGGACCCAACGATGAACCGCCGCCGGCGCGTCTATGAAGGCAAGGCCAAGATCCTCTACGAGGGTCCCGAGCCCGGCACGCTCGTTCAGCATTTCAAGGACGACGCCACTGCCTTTAACAACGAGAAGCAAGACAAGGTCGAGGGCAAGGGCGTCCTCAACAACCGCATCTCCGAATATCTGTTCCAGAAGCTCAACGAGATCGGCGTTCCGACCCATTTCATCAAGCGGCTTAATATGCGCGAGCAGCTGATCCACGAGGTCGAGATCATCCCGGTCGAAGTGGTGGTCCGCAACATTGCCGCAGGTTCGATCTCGACCAGGCTCGGTTTAGACGAAGGGACCGCGTTACCGCGCTCGATCGTCGAGTACTACTACAAGAGCGACCAGCTTGGCGATCCGATGGTCACCGAGGAGCACATCACGGCGTTCGGCTGGGCGGCGCCGCAGGAGCTTGACGACATCATGTCGCTTGCGCTCCGCGTCAACGATTTCCTCTCCGGTCTGTTCCTCGGTGTCGGCATCAGACTGGTCGATTTCAAATGCGAGTTCGGCAGGCAGTGGGAAAACGATCAGATGCGCATCATCCTCGCCGACGAGATCTCGCCCGATTGCTGCCGGTTATGGGACATCGAGACGCAGAACAAGCTCGACAAGGACCGCTTCCGCCGTGACATGGGCGGCTTGGTGGAGGCCTATCAAGAGGTGGCGCGCCGGCTTGGGCTTCATGTCGACAACCCTACCCGGGCGCGAACCGGCCCCGTGCTGGTGCGCTCGAAATAGGCCGCGTGCCGGGAATGAAGGCGCGCATCACCATCACGCTGAAGCCAGGCGTGCTCGACCCTCAAGGAAAGGCCATCGCCGGTGCGCTCCATGCGCTCGGTTTCGACTCGGTCGGCGATGTCCGCCAAGGCAAATATATCGAGATCGAAGTCGCCGAGAGCGATCCCTCGCGTGCCCGCGCCGAGATCGAGCGGATTTGCGAGCAACTGCTCGCTAACACCATCATCGAGAATTACGCCTATGAGCTCGAGGCGGCTTAGCATTGTTGGCCGTCATTTCGGCGAAAGCCGGACTCCAGCAACGATCCGGCCTCCGACGATGAAAAGGAAAGATCGATAGGCCTGAGCATGAAAGCGAGCGTCATTGTCTTTCCCGGATCGAATTGCGATCGCGACGCGGCCGTGGCGCTGGAAGCCGCCTCGGGTCTCGCGCCTTCCATGGTGTGGCACGGCGATTCAGAGCTCCCGGCGAGCGACCTGATCGTGCTGCCTGGCGGATTTTCCTATGGCGATTATCTCCGCTCGGGCGCCATGGCGGCGCACTCCCCGGTGATGCGCGAAGTGGTGGCGCGTGCCCGTGGCGGCACGCCGGTGCTCGGCATCTGCAACGGCTTCCAGGTCCTCACCGAGGCGGGCCTGCTCCCTGGCGTGTTGATGCGGAACGCCACGCTCAAATTCATCTGCCGCGACGTTCTCCTGCGCGTGGAACGCAACGACACGGGCTTCACCCGCCGCTATGCGCAAGGCGAAGTGGTCCGCTTCGCCCTCGCCAATAAGGACGGCGGTTATTTCGCCGAAGAGGCGACTTTGGATCGTCTCGAAGGCGAAGGCCGCATCGCTTTCCGCTATTGCGACGAGACGGGAGAAATCTCCGCCGCCGCCAATCCCAACGGTTCGCGCCGGAATATCGCAGGTCTCTACAACGAGAACGGGACGGTGCTGGGGCTGATGCCGCATCCTGAGCGGCTGGCCGACCCCGCGCTCGGCGGCACCGACGGCGCCAAGATGTTTCTATCGCTGGTGGAGACGCTCCATTGACCATCGCGGCGCGGGCGGAAAGAGCGGCGCAGAGCATCACCCCTGAGATCGTCGCCGAACATGGACTCAGTCCGGACGAATACAAGCGGCTCGTTGCCGCCCTTGGCCGCGAGCCAGGCCTCACCGAACTTGGCATTTTCTCGGTGATGTGGTCGGAGCACTGCTCCTACAAATCCTCGAAGGTTTGGCTCAAGAAGCTCCCCACCGAGGGCCCGCAGGTCATTCAGGGCCCCGGCGAGAACGCCGGAATCGTCGATCTCGGCGACGGCCAGGCGGCCGTGTTCAAGATGGAGAGCCACAACCACCCGTCCTATATCGAGCCCTATCAGGGCGCCGCGACCGGGGTCGGCGGCATCATGCGCGATGTGTTCACCATGGGCGCGCGCCCGATCGCCAACATGAATGCGCTCAGATTCGGTGCGCCGGATCACCCTAAGACGAAGCACCTCGTTTCCGGCGTGGTCTCCGGGATCGGCGACTACGGCAATTGCATGGGGGTGCCGACGGTCGGCGGCGAGACCAATTTCGATCCGCGTTACAACGACAATATCTTGGTCAACGCCATGTGCGTGGGGCTTGTCGACACCGGGCGTATCTTCAAAGCGGCAGCGAAGGGGGTCGGCCATCCCGTCGTCTATGTCGGCTCGAAGACCGGCCGCGACGGCATCCACGGCGCCACCATGGCTTCGGCCGAGTTCGACGATGCGTCCGCGGAGAAGCGCCCCACCGTGCAAGTGGGCGATCCCTTCACAGAGAAGCTCTTGCTTGAGGCTTGCCTCGAGCTGATGGAAGAGGATGCGATCGTCGCCATTCAGGACATGGGGGCCGCAGGGCTCACCTCCTCCTCGGTGGAGATGGCGGACAAAGGCGGCGTTGGCATCGAGCTCGATCTCGACCTGGTGCCGACCCGCGAGGGCGGCATGACCGCCTACGAGATGATGCTCTCCGAGAGCCAAGAGCGCATGCTGATGATCCTCAAGCCGGGTTCGGAGACGATCGCCGAGCGCGTGTTCCGGAAATGGGAACTCGACTTCTCGGTCATCGGCTACACCACCGACACGAGGCGTCTGGTGGTGCGCCATCGCGGCGTCATCGAGGCCGATATCCCGCTCGCGGCGCTGGCCCATGCGGCTCCCGTCTATGAGCGGGCCTGGGTCAAGCCGGAGCCGCAAGCACGCGTCGCGCCTGAGGAGGTGCCGGCCCCGAACAGCCTGCCCGGCGCGCTCGAATGCCTGATCGGCTCCCCTCACCTCTGCTCGCGCCGGTGGATCTGGGAACAATACGACCACATGGTCATGGCCGACACGGTGCAGAGACCGGGCGGCGATGCAGCGGTGGTGCGTGTGCATGGCACCAAGAAAGGGCTTGCCATCTCTTGCGACGTCACGCCGCGTTATTGCGCCGCCGATCCTCATCAAGGCGCCAAGCAGGCGGTGGCGGAATGCTGGCGCAACCTTACCGCCGCCGGCGCCAATCCACTCGCCATCACCGACTGCATGAATTTCGGCAATCCGGAGCGGCCCGAGATCATGGGCACGTTCGCGGGCGCGGTGGAAGGCATGGCCGAAGCTTGCACGGCCCTTTCTTTTCCTGTCGTGTCAGGGAATGTCTCCCTCTACAACGAGACCAACGGCGTCTCCATCCCGCCCACGCCGTCGATTGGCGGCATCGGACTCATCCCCGATATCTCCACGATGGCAACCATCGCGCTAAAGCGCCCCGGGGACGTGCTCATGCTGCTCGGGAAGGAAGAAGGTCATCTCGGTCAATCGCTCTACATGCAGGCGATGTTGGACCGGAGCTTTGGCGCGCCCCCGCCGGTCGACCTCAAGGCTGAGCGCCGCACCGGTGACCTGGTCAGAGGTTTGATCAGGGCCGGCGGTGTGTCGGCCGTGCACGACGTATCGGACGGAGGGGTTCTGGTCGCAATCGCCGAGATGGCTCTTGCCGGCGGTCACGGCGTCGCCCTCGACGCCGCGCCCGGCCCGCTCCCCGCCCATGCCGTCTGGTTCGGCGAGGATCAGGCCCGCTATATCGTCGCGGCACCCCCCGACAAAGCCGATGCCGTGCGCGAGGCGGCAGAAGCGGCGCAGGTGCCGTTCAGACAGCTCGGCACGGTCGGCGGCGACGCTGTCAGACTGGACGGCGAGCCCCCGCTCCCATTGGCTGTCCTTAGGACGGCGCATGAGGACTGGTTGCCGCGCTTCATGGCACACGGCTAAGATCGTGAGGAGCAAGGAGCAGAACGATGCCCATGGCGGCCGACGACATTGCGCGTCTCATCAAGGAACGCTTTCCCGACGCCGAGATTCGCATCGAGGACCTTGCCGGTGACGGCGATCATTACTCAGCGACGATCGTCTCGGAGGCGTTTCGCGGCAAGACGCGGGTCCAGCAGCACCAGATGGTCTACGATGCGCTCAAAGGAAACATGGGCGGAGCGCTGCACGCCCTTGCGCTGAAGACCGCGGCACCCTAGCTAGTCAGGTGACGCAAGAGAGGATCGAATATGAGCGCCGAGGACATCCAGAACTGGCTCAGGAAAGAGATCGCCGGCAACGAGGTGGTCCTGTTCATGAAGGGCAGCAAGACCATGCCTCAATGCGGCTTCTCCATGCAGGTTGCCCAGATCCTCAATCATCTCGGCGTCGATTTCAGGGATGTGAACGTGCTCGAGGACATGAGCGTGCGCGAAGGGATCAAGGCCTATTCGAACTGGCCGACGGTTCCCCAGCTTTACGTCAAAGGTGAGTTCGTCGGCGGTTGCGATATCGTGCGCGAGATGTTCCAGGCCGGCGAGCTTCAGGAGCTTCTGACCGGCAAGGGCATCGCCCATAACCAGCAAACGATGACAGCGTGATCGAGGCGGCCCTGCGCCTATTCGCAGCCGATAATGATATCGCCCGGATTGATCATCAGGACCACTTGCTTGCCCTCATAGAGCTTGAGGGTCTCCAGCGCCGGAATGGTGACGCTCGCTTCGAGCGTGGTGTCGCCCGGAACCGCAACATAGACGATGGCCGTCACCGCCCCTTTGCGGATCTCCATGATCTTTCCCTTGATCTGGTTGCCGGTGCTGAATTTCATATCGGCCATCGGTCCCTCCCGCCTCAGCTGAAGTTACCACAGAAGCGCTGGATGCGGTGGCAGGCTTCTTCGAGTGCCTTGAGCCCGGTCGCATAGGAAATGCGGAAGAAGGGCGATAGCCCGAACGCCGCGCCGTGCACAACGGCAACTCCTTCCTCCTCGAGCAGCGCCGTGGCGAAATCCTCGTCATTGGCAATGACCTTGCCGCCACGCGTGGTCTTGCCGATGGTACCGGCGCATGACGGATAGACATAGAACGCGCCTTCGGGCTTGGGGCAGGAAAGTCCCTTGGCTTGGTTCAACATTGCGACCACGAGGTCGCGGCGCTCCTGAAACGAGGCGACCCAGTCTCTGAGGAAATCCTGAGGTCCCTCGAGCGCTTCGACTGCGGCCCATTGGCTGATCGAACAGGGGTTGGAGGTCGATTGCGATTGCAGCGTGGCGATGGCCTTGATCAAGGGCTCCGGGGCCCCGCCATAGCCGATGCGCCAGCCGGTCATGGAGTAGGCCTTGGACACCCCGTTCAGGGTGAGCGTGCGCGCTTTCAACCTCGGCTCGACCGCGGCCGGTGTGGTGAATTGAAACCCGTCATAGACGAGGTGCTCATAGATGTCGTCTGAGAGCACCCAAACCCTGTCATGCTTCACCAGGACATCGGTGAGCGCTTTGACCTCGGCCTTCGAGTAGGCGGCGCCGGTCGGGTTGGACGGTGAGTTGAAGATGAACCACTTGGTCCGAGGGGTGATCGCGCGCGCCAAGGCCTCGGGTTTCAACTTGAAGCCGTCTTCGAGCGTCGTCTCGACGATGACCGGTTCGGCCCCGGCAAGCAGAACGATATCGGGATAGCTCACCCAATAAGGCGAAGGCACGATCACCTCGTCGCCTGGATCGAGGGTGGCGAGCAGCGCGTTGTAAAGCACCTGCTTACCACCGCTGCCGACGGTAATCTCGGACGGCTTGTAAGCGAGCCCGTTCTCGCGCTTGAACTTCTCGGCGACTGCCCGCTTCAATTCGGGAATGCCGTCAACGGCGGTGTATTTCGTCTCGCCGCGTTGAATGGCCTCGATTGCCGCCTGCTTGATATTGGCGGGGGTGTCGAAATCCGGCTCCCCGGCACCAAGGCCGATGACGTCAAAGCCCGCGGCTTTCAGCTCGCGCGCCTTGCCGGTGATCGCCATGGTCGGCGAAGGCTTGACCCGTTCAAGCGTGCGGGCCACCAAACCCATATCGATCTCCTGGAAACACTCGAAGCGGCCGAAGCGGGCGCACCCTAGGCGGGGTCGCGATGGTCCGCAAGCCTCGACGGTTGCGCCGACTGCTCTGTGCATAATCGCATTTGTGCCACAGTTGTGGCGGGAAGACTGGCAGGTAGGCCACAATCTGGCTAAAGCTCCGCCCAATTGGCATGGTTGATTTTACTTGGTGCCGACCGACGAGGTCAAAGTCGATGACCGAACGACGCCAAGCTCCTTACCCCGGCAAGTCCGCGGCAACTTCGCTTTTGCTTGTTCTTATTCCGAGCTTTTTCTTCATGCCGCTAAGCGTCTCGGAAGACGCCCAGCAAGCGCTCATGAGCCGGATGGCACCATTCGTGCTCCTGCCGCTGAGCGCGGCCCCAAGCGGGCCGACATGGTGGGTTTTAGCGCCATACCGCCGCCGCGATTATACCTCCCCGCGGCGGATTGGGAGGAGGATCTGATGTCGCGACGGGGGTCGGCGCAGCTCCTCCTCCTCTTTTTCCGGCCGCGCCGCGGGCTCGGGCGAACGATTGGAGCGATTGCCGGCGCCGCATTTGCGGCCGGTCTCGTTCTGTCAGGGGTTGGACTCTCAAGTCTGGCGCCGAGCGAGCTCGTCCACTTGGTGCGGCAGAGCGTCTGGGACCGCGCTTTTGCCGGGTTGCCGGAGCATGCACCCTGGCCTTGGGCTGCCACGCCGAACGTGACCCCGGCAGAGGTGCCTCGGCTTGGGCTGAGCGCATCGGTGATGCAAGGGCGGAACAGGGATCGGTACACGGCAAGTGCCAAGCCCTGGCTGGTTATTAACGAGGCCCGGAACGAGCCCGAGGCGATGCCCGGCGCGATGGCAATTGGCGACCGCATTACCGTAACCACCGCCAGCGGAGCTTCGCGTGTCTATCGCGTGACAGGCCGCAAGATCGTCGATCCGCATTTGGCGGAGAGCGGTCTCGGAGCTTTCGGCGGCGATGCCGCTCTCGTCACCTGTCAGCCGCACGACTCTGCGAGCACGCTTCAGCTCGTTATTCAAGCGACAACGAACGATCTTCCGGCGACTGAGCTAAAAGAAGAGCAGAAGCTCTAGGAGCTTCCATCTGACGCTGCTACCGCCGCCGCCGCCTCGGCTTGGGTGCATCCGATGCATTCGGCTGCGCGCCGGCGGGCGCTGTCGCTCCGGCTTCCGGGGAGGTCGCACCGGGAGACGCTGCGGCTGGCTGCTCGGCCTGAGTGGAGACGCCGCCCTCCGGGGGCGGGCTCACCGTTGACATTGTCGGCCGCCGTTCCGCTTCGATCTTCTCCTTGAGCCGGTCGAGACCGGTGTGAAATTCGGCGCCGACGAAACGATCGAGCATCAAAGCCTTCCACCGTTTCATCGGGCTTGAACCGGACTCGTAGACGAAAGACCAGATGACTTTGCTGCCGGAACCCGCCGGCACGATCTCGTAAGAGCTCGTGCCCTCCAGCCCGTTGAAATTGACGGCGAGTTCAATATTGCGATTGGGTTCGCTCTTGCTGATCTCCATGCTTCCGGTCCCAATCGACGGCTTGTTGCTTGTCCACGCGACTTGCGCCCCCTGGCCGGATGCGGGACCGCCATAGCTCAACGCCAATTGCGGATCGCGTGCGCTCCAAGGCGACCAATCGCCGAATACGCGCAGATTGTTGAGGTAGGGAAAGATCGCCGACTCCGGGGCATTGATGTCCACCGATCGGGTCACCGTGACATGAGACGGCAACCCAACCGAGACGGCCGCAAGGATGGCGGCGAGAGCAATGACACCTAGAAACAACCGCGTCAGTGGACGCATCACTTTCCCTCCAAACTCGCCCCTCGCCGCGGTCCCCTTGGACCGAACTCTAAGCCCCGATGGCGTAAACCGCTCGCTTTTTCAGAGAAAACGATTAAAGTCCGCTCGTCAACAAAGAGGGAGGGGCTGGAGATGAATCTATCACCACCGTCGCAAGCCGTCTTTATCGTATCACTGATTTTGGCGGCTTTGGCCGTGATTGGCAATTTCGTTGCGATTCCCTTTGTCACGGATAACGGGTTCTGGGTGGTGGTCGCCGCCTACGTGATCTTGGCAATCGGCAATTTGTTTAGGGGCATCTAGCCTCGCTAAGCCGGCCTCCGGGACGGGAAGCCCAGCCCGGGGACCTCTCACCCTTGTGCCGCTAGAGACGGATCGAGCTCTGCGGGGCTCGCCGCGCTTGACGCGCGCTAAACGTCTTTGGCGCTAAAGAGGGAGAGCCGGCGTCTTCGGCGAGCTCTCCCCAGCTTGCGCTACATGTCGTCGTCGTCCCGAGCCCAAGAAGGCCGGTAAGGCTGCGGGCTCGGGCTTGAGCTCGGCCCAGTCGACGGCGTTGCCGGACGCGGCACGCTACCTTGTGTCGGCGCTCCACCGCCCAAAGGCGATGCCGGCCGTGGCGGCATGCCGCCGCCCATGCCGGGCGAGGGAGCCGGCCGAACGGGTGTGACCATCGGCGGCGTCACCGGCCGCGGCGCGACAGGGGCTGGGGCTGCCGGCTTGGGTGCGGCTGGCTTCGGCGCCGTCTTCTTGGCGGCCGTCTTACGCGCAGGCTTCCGCGTCGTCTTCTTAGCGGTCTTACGCGCAGGCTTCCGCGTCGCCTTCTTAGCGGTCTTACGCGCAGGCTTCCGCGCCGTCTTCTTGGCGGTCTTACGCGCAGGCTTCCGCGCCGTCTTCTTGGCGGTCTTACGCGCAGGCTTCCGCGCCGTCTTCTTGGCGGTCTTACGCGCAGGCTTCCGCGCCGTCTTCTTGGCGGTCTTGCGCGCAGGCTTTCGCGTCGCCTTCTTGGCGGTCTTGCGCACCGAGGCCCTCCGGGCAGTGGCTCGCTTAGCCGTCTTCTTCGCGCCGGTTCTTTTCGCGGCGGTCTTACGTGTGCCTGTCTTCCTAACTCCCGTACTCTTCTTCCTACTCGTTGTGCGCTTCTTCGCACTCTTTCTCGTAGCCATGGCTTATGCTCCGATTCTGCTCCAATGCCGCACTTGACCTCTCAACCGGACGTCGACCTGCACGAATCACACCTCACCGAATCCAGGCTTGCCGTCTCACGGGGCGAGTCAATCATTTTTCTCATTATACGATGATCGGCAAGGAAAGTAGCAATTTGGGGTGCCTCATCCGCAACAAACTCACCGCGCGAATCGTTCCAACCGGGGCCAGAAATGGCGCTTCGGGGCCGTTCAGACGCCCATCTTGGCTGGTTCAGGACGATCCTTTGCGCTCAATGAGCCTGGCTCAGGGCGATGGCCGAACCGTCGACATCTGCTGCAAGGCCCGATCGAACGGCAACGATGAGATGTGCGGGTCGCCGGTAAAGGGGTAGTCGAAAGCAATGCCAAGCAGCAAGGCAACGGCGACAAGGACGGCCAGCGACGCAGTCATCAGAATCTGCGCCACCATATTGGTCGAGCCGAAAAAGGCCGGATAGCCGAGCGTGATCAGGCCTCCCACGATGATCGTGAACCATAGGACCCCAGGCACCGAGCCGTCGGAGCTGTCCAGCCTTTCGTAGCGGTTATCGGTCATTCCCGCCAACAGTTTCAGCGCTTCCTGATACAGGGCCAGCTCCTGCCAGTTTGCGGGATTGACGCTTAAGATCGCTTTGCTCAGTCGATCGAGATCCCTGGTCACGGTTTCGCTCGGCTCGCCCACCGCCATCGTCAGCCACTCATGGTCGCGCACGTCTTTCGTGTAGGCGAGGAGGTGCGTTCTGATCTCGGCGCCGGCGTCAGCCGGAAGAGCAAAAGTGATCCGGTGTAAGTCGACCGCCGCCTTCGCCTCGTCGCGAACTGCCTTCTGGGTCTGGCCGTAGTTCTCCCACACGGCGATGACCACGAAGGCCAACAAGACCGCGTAGAAAACGCCGATCACGGCAAATTTGAACCCGGCCACCTCGTTGTTCAGACTGAGCCGGTCCACGCCATAGATGAGCCGCGACCCTAGCATCAGGCCGGTGGCAAAGATCGTCGCGCCGATGATCAGGACGGCGGCCACGATCCAAATTGGAATGCCGTGCAAGGTTTGAAGCATGTTCATCTTTGCAAGACCCGTTTGGCTGTTAGGGGCCCCTTTGTAGCGGAAAACGGGGTGAGCAGGAGGCCGACTTCGTGACACGCGGCCGGCCCTATATCATGCGCCCCTAGCCAAGTCCCCTCCGCGCCGCCATATTCGCCCCATGCCCCATCGCATCGCCAGGACCTTTGGCTCACGCGCCGAGCCGCGCGCCGTCACGGGCGAAGCCGCCGGCCTGCCGTCCAGCGCCGATCGCCGTCCTCCTGGCTTCGGCGAAGCGCGGCAACCCTTGATGCAGGAGCACCCGCTGGTCTCGGGTGCGGTATCGCCCTTCACGCCCCACCGCCCGCACCACCCAGAGAAGAGCGAGGGCGGCGTCCATTTGCGCCTCCAGTCGGAGCTTGTGCCCAAGGGCGATCAGCCGCAGGCGATTGCCGAGCTTGTTGCGCAAGTGAACGCGCAGGAACACGACCAAGTGCTGCTCGGCGTTACCGGCTCGGGCAAGACCTTCACCATGGCCAAGGTCATCGAGACGACACAGCGTCCGGCTCTCGTGCTGGCGCCCAACAAGACATTGGCCGCCCAGCTCTATGGCGAGTTCAAGAGCTTCTTTCCCGAGAACGCGGTCGAGTATTTCGTCTCGTACTACGATTACTACCAGCCGGAAGCCTATATCCCGCGCACCGACACCTACATCGAGAAAGACTCATCGATTAATGAGCACATCGACCGCATGCGCCATGCGGCCACCCGCGCGCTGATCGAGCGGGACGATGTCATCATCGTAGCGAGCGTCTCCTGCATCTACGGTATCGGTTCGGTCGAGACCTACACGGCGATGACCTTCAGCTTGAAGCGCGGCGACAAGGTCGAACAACGCCAATTGATGGCCGATCTGGTTGCCCTGCACTACCGGCGGAACGACGCGAATTTCGTGCGCGGCACGTTCCGCGTGCGCGGCGATACAATTGAGCTGTGGCCGGCGCATTTGGAGGACCGGGCCTGGCGCATCTCGCTGTTCGGCGACACCATCGAGAGCCTTACCGAGTTCGATCCGCTGACCGGTGCCAAGTCCGACGAATTCGGCATGGTGAAGGTCTATGCCAACTCCCACTACGTGACGCCGAGGCCGACGCTCAAGCAAGCGATCCGTGGGATCAAGGACGAGCTTAAGGCCCGGCTCAACGAACTGCACGGCGCCGGCCGGCTTCTCGAGGCGCAGCGGCTTGAGCAGCGCACCCTGTTCGATTTTGAGATGATCGAGGCCACCGGCTCCTGTGCCGGTATCGAGAATTATTCCCGCTATCTGACCGGCCGGAAGGCCGGAGAGCCGCCGCCCACTTTGTTCGAATATCTGCCGGATAACGCCTTGGTCTTTGTGGATGAAAGTCATGTCACCGTCCCGCAGATCGGCGGCATGTTTCGCGGCGACTACCGGCGAAAATCGACCCTTGCCGAATACGGTTTCAGACTTCCCTCCTGCATGGACAACCGGCCGTTGCGCTTCGAGGAGTGGGACGCGATGCGGCCGCAGACGATCTATGTCTCGGCCACGCCAAGCGGTTGGGAATTGGACCAGACCGGGGGCGTGTTCGCCGAGCAAGTGATCCGTCCGACCGGCCTCGTCGATCCGCCGGTCCTCGTCCGGCCGGCTTCGACACAGGTCGATGATCTGATCGATGAGGCGCGCAAGGTGGTGGCGCAAGGCTATCGTATTCTGGTCACCACGCTCACCAAGCGCATGGCCGAGGATCTGACGGAATACATGCACGAGCAAGGCATCCGGGTGCGCTATATGCATTCCGACGTGGAGACGCTTGAGCGTATCGAGATCATCCGCGATCTGCGGCTCGGCGCGTTTGACGTTTTGGTCGGCATCAATCTGTTACGCGAAGGTCTTGACATTCCGGAATGCGCGCTGGTCGCCATTCTCGACGCCGACAAAGAGGGTTTCTTGCGATCGGAGACGTCGCTGATCCAGACTATCGGCCGCGCCGCGCGCAATGTCGACGGGCGCGTGATCCTTTATGCCGACGGCATGACCGGCTCGATGGAACGCGCCATCGCCGAGACCGACCGCCGGCGCGAGAAGCAAATGGCGTGGAATGAAGCGAACGGCATCACACCGGAGAGCGTGAAGAAGAATATCGGCGACATTCTCGCAAGCGTTTATGAGCGCGACCACGTTCTCGTCGATGCCGGAACTGGCTTCGCCGAAGAGGATCAGGCGCTGATCGGACACAATCTCGAAAGTGTCGTCGCCGACATGGAGAAGCGGATGCGCGCCGCCGCCGCCGACCTCGAATTCGAGGAAGCGGCCCGGCTCAGAGACGAGGTCAAGCGCTTGCGCCAGATAGAGCTCGCCGTCGCCAGCGACCCCCTCGCTCGTCAGGCGGAACTTGAGCGCGCCGCGGCGGAAACCGATCCGACCCGGCCGCATAAGCCCTCGCTCGGCGAAATGGGCCCGCATAACCGCGAGATGCCCCTTTCCGCCATGCAGAAATCGCGGCCGCGCTCAAAATCCGGCAAGCCCGGCACCCGCGCCTTCAAGGGCAAGAGAAGCTAGCACTCACGCGGCGCCAGCTTGGCGCTCGCTTGCCGCTTGCTGGATGAAGGCGGGCCAGAACTTTCGCAGCTCCAGGGGGAACATGCCGGCAAGTTTCGCCGCCGCCGCGCGGTCGATATGCTTGGACAAGACGTCGAGCACCGCATAGGTCCCCTGCTCGACCTCGTCGCCTTGCGCCCGTGGCAGCTCCCTGGCAATGCGAGCAAGAAACGCTTCCTCGTGCCGTTCCTTGGTCGGCTTGCCGGTCGGGTCCCATCCCTCATAGAAGAGTCCGCGCAAAAGCATTGGCAATTGCGCACCGAGATGGGCGGCACTTTCTGCTCCGATGCGGTCGCGAAGCGCGTGCAGCACGGCGCGCAAGGTCGAGTAGGCATGATGCCGATCGCTCGTATCGAGCCGCTCCATCAGGTCTTTGAGCCAAAGATTAGACTCCTGGACGGTCCTATCGAAAGTGTCGAGCCCGGTACTCATGGTGCATCTCCTTGAAGCCGCGCTTCTGGCAAGATGTGCGGACCACGATAGAGGGCGCGTGGCGGGAGCGCCTTGATATGGGTCAACGGCGCCGTGCGCGCCATACCGGTTTCACCTCGCGCAGGGCTTCGGCCCGTGCCTCCCACGCAACAAGGTTTACGTTGCACCTTACGCCATGCGCGCCAGTTCTCCGTTTCAAAACGGCGCGCGCGTTAACGCTTTTCTAAGCGTAATCCCGTCAAATGGACGAAGTCTCGCGTCCTCACGTTAAGCGCAAGTGCCAAGTCAGAGGGATCAGTCATGCGCATGATCGTTGTTTTCGCCGTCATTGCCGCGTCCATGGCATTGGGCGGCTGTTTCCACCACACGCAGCAAGTCTATACCGAAGAGTTGCCCCCAACCTCCATCAAATAGGGGAGGCCGGATAGACAGCAGGCTTCGCCTTTCGCGTCGTCGCCATTTCTTGCGTCCTGGCGACCGAAGAGCGGGGCTTGTCGCTGACCGTTTGGCGTTCAAGCGCTTTGCCGCAAGATCGCCTCGTCACACCGGAGGAGTTCTGTATTGCGTGAGAGAGCCCGGCGACCGCGCCGGGCTCTTCTTTCGCACCGGGCCGAACGGCTCGACGGCGAGCCAGGCTCAGAATACGCGAATCGAACAGGTGCCTGCTCCAAAGAACAGTAGAACGGCGGCGCCGGCCGCGATAAATACCCAAGGCGGCACATGAAAGCGATCGCTCGGCGATGCTGTTCTGGCAAGCTCTCAGGCTTTTGATTTGGCCCTTTTGCACCTGCAAGGTCAAATAGCGACCGGCTATCGTTTTGATCATCGATCTGTATTCCTGCGAAAACCCCGATCGGCTTCTCTCGGCTAGCCTGCGGGAAAAGCCGCTACGACGCGGTAGGCAACCACCACGGAGGTTATTATGCCAACTTTGGTGAACTGGCTCGATGCCGGGCGGCGTTTGGCTGAGCGTATCCCTTACGCCTTGGTGGCGCTGGTCGCGCGTTTTGCGGTCGCGAGCGCGTTTTGGCGCTCGGGCCAGACCAAGGTCGAGGGCTTCTTCCACATCAAGGACAATACGTTTTTCCTCTTCCGCGAGGAATACAAGGTTCCGCTCCTGCCGCCCGATTTTGCCGCCTATGTTACGACCATCGCCGAACATGTGCTTCCGGTGCTTCTCGTGGTCGGGCTTGCCTCGCGCTTATCAGCGCTCGGCCTCATCATCATGACTTTGGTGATTCAACTCTTCGTCTATCCCGATGCCTGGCCAACGCACCTTCTCTGGTTCGCGCCTCTGCTGCTTATCGTCGCGCGCGGTCCGGGCGCTCTTTCGCTCGATCATCTGATCTGGAAGCGCATGGAGCCTTAACCGGCCAATAGTCGCTGACGGCGCTGTTCAGAGGGCCGCCAATTTTGCCGAGCAGGTCTGGCGCGTAGCGCCGATCTTGGTGCCGCAGCGAATGGCAAAAGCGACGTTGACGGCGATCATGTAGCCGCCGGAGAAGAGTCCGGCACCATGCGGCGACGAAGGTGCCGGCGCTATCGGCCGGAGCGCAGGCGGCTCAGCAGTCCCGCGGTTGGGTAGGCATCGGCGGGCATGCCATATTCGAGCTGCACCGTGCGGATGGCCTGGCGGCTGGCTGCTCCCAAGACGCCGTCGATCTTGCCCACATCGAATCCGCGCTTGGCGAGAAGTCGTTGAATTTCCTTGGTTTGCGCCAGGCTGAGAGTCTTGACCGGCCCGTTGCCGCGGCTCAGCCGAGGCGCGCCTGCAAGACGCGTCGCGTAGTAACCCGCCGTAGTCGTATAGACCAGCGACTTGTTCCACTCGAGATAGATGTCGAAATTGGGATAGGCCAGAAACGCCGGGCCATTCCGGCCCATGGGCAGGATGAGCGAGGAAGGCAGATTGTCGGCCGGAAGCGGCTTACCGTTCAACTTGGTGACCCCGTACTGGGCCCAGAATGAGCGGGGCTTCCTGATGGTGACATCGGCCTGTTCCCACGGCAAATCCGCCGGCACACGGACTTGCTCAAGCCATGGCTGATTGGCTTGCCAGCCGATCGACTGCAGATAATTGGCAGCGGACGCGAGCGAGTCGGGCGCGCTTCGGATCAAGTCGCGTTTGCCGTTGCCGTCGAAATCGACGGCATAGAGGTAGTAATTCTTCGGCTGGAACTGGAACTGACCGACTTCTCCATGTGCCGGTCCGCGCATCTCCTTCGGCGTAAGGTCCCCGCGCTCGATGACTTTGAGCGCATAGATGAGCTGCCCGCGGAACTCCTCAGGACGCCGGCAATCGAAGCTCAAGGTGGCCAGCGAGCGGAGCGTCTGCATCTTGCCCATGACCTTGCCGAAATCGGTCTCGAGCCCCCAGAAGGCGACGAGCACCGGTCCCGGGACTCCGTATTGCTGCTCGATCTTTCTGAAGGGGCCGGCGTACTTCTTCAGCATTTGCCTGCCAACCGTGAGGCGATTGGCCGACACCATGCGGCCGGAGAATTTCAGGAAGGTCTGCGCGAATACGCCTTGCCTGCGATCCTTGGCAATGGTGGCGCGATCGTAAGTAAGTCCGTTCAGCGCGTAAGAGACCGTTTTCGGTGAAATCCCTTGCGCGACGGCCTCCTTCTTGAAGCCTTGCAACCAGCGGCCGAACGCGGCGGGGTTGTCGCAGGCGGCGAAGGCATGGGGGGTGAGTCCGATCAGTGCCGCCGCGAACACGCCGGCGCGCGCAATCAGATGAATATTGGTCATGGGATGTCTAGCCATGGCGTCACTCAAACCAGTCGTTGGATATCCGTCAAGGGTCGAAGCTTGTCAGGCCACCGTTTTACGGATCGCCCTTTTGATAGGTGCCGATGAGCTCCGCTTGTGCCAGCCCGTGACCGGTCATGGCGGCTTCGAGCTCAGCCTTGGTGAGGGGCTTGGCGGGGAGAACGGTGTCGAGCGCGTAGAGTTTGTGAAAATAACGGTGGCGCCCGATTGGCGGACAGGGGCCGTGGTAGGACATCTCCTTCCGGTCGCTTATTCCGGTGACGGCGCCGCTCGGCAAGCCCGCGCTGCTCGCGTTCTCGGTCAGGCCGCTGGTGTCGGGTGGCAGGTTGTAAACGAGCCAATGCACCCAGACGCGTTTCGGCGAATTCGGGTCGGGTGCATCGGGATCATCGACGATAAGCACGAGGCTCTTGGTGCCGTCCGGCACGCCGGCGAAAGCGAGCGGCGGCGAGAGATCGTCGCCCTCGCAAGTGTATTTGGAGGGAATCTTATCGCCCGGCGCGAAGGCTGAGGATGTCAGCGTAAGGGCCATCACAGTTCGAGCATCGGCAATGACCAGCGCCTCAAAAGCGAACAGGAGAACGGCAACCCGAAGGCATGTGTGCCGCACACTGCCCTCACCGTGCCACCAAGTCTTCGGCGCAGGAAAACCCATCGAAGACGCGCGGCCTAATCCGTGTGCGGGGGCAGATGGCCAAGCCTCAACCTCTCAGTCAGCGCGTCGATGCGCCGGGACGCTTCCCCTTTGCTCAAATTCTTATCGAACGCCGATGGCTCCTGTACCTCATCGGCAAGCATTTTGAGACAGGAGGCCTGGGCGCCGGTCATCGGCTCTCGCGCCGGTTTCCTCAAGCTTGCGGGAGAGAGCCGCTCGGCCTCATCAATCCTCGGCATGTTCTTCTTCGGCTCTATCGTGTCTTTGTTAAGTCCCACGTCGGACCGTTTCCCGTCGCGCCACCGCGAAACATCAGCTCGTTGTAGTATAGGGCTGAAAAGGGCAAGGATTAGGCGGGAAATGACAAAGAGTTAGGCGATAAACCCGGCAGCTGGAATCATTCACCCGTTGCCGGTGCCGATGCACGCGTGCCCGCGGTCTCAGATTGACGCGGTCCAACCGCAACCAAAGAGCCTGCCGCCGCCCTTAAATCGCCCTCCTCTCACCCCTGTCTCACCCCTCGCGAGCCGATTTTCTGCCTTCTTGCTCCGTAGGTTAGCGCACAGAAGGTGTGGCCGACTCGAGTCTTCGTCGGTCTCAAAAAACCTCCCAGACAATCGAATATATGGAGCAACGACCGCATGTTCAAAATGCGAGAGAAGATGATTACGGTGGGACTTCTCGGCACTGCTGCGCTGATACCTATCGATTTCGCCAAGGCCGACCAGCTCGGCCGTGCCTCGTGGTACTCGCTACCACAAAACAGCACCGCCAACGGCGAGCGGATGAACCCGGACGACCTCACCGCGGCGCATCGTTCGCTGCCATTTGGCACACGAGTCCTGGTCGAGAACCTTTCAAACGGCCAATCGGTCGTCGTACGGATCAATGACCGCGGCCCTTTCACCGGCGGCCGGATCATCGATCTATCGCGGGCCGCTGCCGCAAGTATCGGGATGATCGATGCCGGCGTGGCCAAAGTGAGGGTGTCCACCGCCGGTGGCGGCGCGCTCGCCGCTCTCGGCGGGTCCAAGGCCAAGGCGAGGATCGGCGCGTCCGTGCCTGCGGCTGAAGCTGACGCCGCTAAGCCGAAAGCGGGCGCCAATAAGATGGCAGGCACCGCGCCCAAGCCATCCAAGGCCAAGCCATCAACGGCCAAGTCTGCCGCGGCCAAGTCCGCCAAGACCCGCATCGCAACGTCACCCGTTTCAAAGAAGGCCGCGACGGCCCCTTCGAGAAAGCGTGCCGGTTCGCAGGAGACGGTTAAGGTGACTGCCGCAGCCAAGCGATCAAAGGCAAGCGGACGTGCTGCCGCTCCTGTTCGCCTCGCGGCCAGCACCAACAGAATCCGCGCCGCCGCCCAGCAGCCTTCGAGCCTCCCGAGCGGGCGCGTCACTGTGGCGTCGAACACGCGCCATCCCCGTGCGGCCCATGGCAAAGCGCCATGGTTCATAAGGACCACGCGGACCCGCAAGAATCGGCGTGCCGGCTAACGGCATCGCCAAGGTCCATCGGCCTTGGCACCGCTTCCCGTTTCGCTTTCTTAGAGGCGCCGGATCCCTTCGGGGGCCCGGCGCCTTTAAGCGTTCAGGCTCCCGGCACCGGGGCGAGGCGCTTTGCGGCACGATCGGTCTCGACGCGCCGTTTTGGCCCGCCGCAATCGGATTTGCGCTTCGACGGGCGTTAAACCTCGAAAATCATTGGCGAAGGGGCGAACCGGGAAAGTAAGACGGCGGGCATCTGTTGCAAGGAAAGCATAGGCAGAGGCCGGGAAAAATCGCATAGTGGCGTTCCTGAGCCGACTCATCGGTGGGCCGTTCGCGCTTGCGAAGGGCCGGTCACGCAATCGTAACCTCGGCCAGTCAGATTGAAGAGGCGCTGTAACTTCACCGCAAAGACTTTGGCAGGTCCGTATGCCCAGGCTCTCCACCTTCCGAACGTTTCTCTTCGCCGCCACGTTTTTTGGGGGCGCGTTCCTCGTGTTGGTCTGGGCTCAAGGTGCCAGTGCCCAGGCACCGAGCGGCAAGACTGAGGGGCAAGGCGCTGGCGACTATTCGACCGGCAATTACAATTACGTGGGTCCGCGACGGCGTCGCCCCGGCGGCTTTTCGAGATTGAACCTCAGCGACATTTGGGGACCGGCCGAGATGCCGCCAGCGCCCATGGATTTTGGACCTGGGTTCGATTTCCCGCCGGGCGGCTATACTCTCGACGGCGTTCCGAACAGCTCGCCCTACCCTAACTAAGCCCGCAAACTCGGTTGCGACACCTCGGCTTGCGGCTTCGCGCCAAGGTAGATGGGTCTTGCGCTTAGCGGGCTCGCGCAACTAGAGTGTGGCGTTTTGCGGGCAGATTGCGAACCCGGGTGGAGATGTGCCGCATGCGCTCCATGGGAAGCGACGCGGTTTCTTTCCCGTTTTCCAGACTTGCCTGATCCTCTGCGCCATTCGCGCGGACCATTTGGAAGGGGGAAAGGAGCTTCCCATGCGTCAGACCGGTACGGTCAAGTTCTTCAATCACTCTCGAGGGTTCGGCTTCATCACGCCGGACGATGGCGGCAAGGACGTGTTTCTGCATATCTCAGCGCTACAGCGCGCAGGACTTCCCGCGCCCGACGAGGGCGCGCGAATGTCCTTCGAGACCGAGCCGGACCGCCGTGGTAAGGGTCCACAAGCCATCGACGTGCAGCTCGGCGAATAGCCCTTCCCATCTTCGAACGTCACATCGACCGGCTCCGGTGGCGGTGCCTTACATGCAGCACCCGGAGACGCGCTGAAGCATGGACGCAGGCTCCGACGCATGAGCGCGCCTCGGTGGAGGCATGGCGATGAAGAGTTCCCAGGCGCCGGATGGCGCATTGCAAAGCGTGCTCGACCGGCTCGCGCAGGAAGAGCCGCGAGCCCTTGAGCGGCTGTTCCGGCTGCTCGCCATCCCAAGCATATCGACCGATCCGGCCTACCATCAATCGTGCCTCGATGCCGCGGAGTGCTGCGCCAGCCTGCTGCGCGAATCTGGTTTCGAGGCGCGGGTCGTGCCGACTTCAGGCAAGCCGATGGTGGTCGGGCATTGGCGTGGCGCGCAATCGGCCAACTCATCTCGCCGTGTGTTGTTCTACGGTCACTACGACGTTCAACCTCCGGACCCTTTGGAAGAATGGACCGCGCCGCCCTTCGACCCGCATCTCACAGAGGATCCTCGGTACGGCAAGATCATCGTCGCGCGCGGCGCGTCCGACGATAAGGGCCAGATGATGACCTTCATCGAGGCTGCCCGCGCCTGGCTCGACGAGCACGGCACGCTTCCACTCGATGTCAGCGTGCTGATCGAGGGCGAGGAGGAATCGGGAAGTCCGAGTCTCGAACCGTTCCTGGCCGCACACGATGACGAGCTGAGGGCCGATCTCGCGCTCGTCTGCGACACCGGACAATGGGATGCCGAGACTCCCGCCATCACCGCTTTCCTGCGCGGACTGGCTTTCTCCGAGATCACCGTCAGTGGCCCTTCGCGCGATCTGCATTCCGGCCTCTACGGCGGACCTGCCCTCAATCCTCTGCGCGTTCTCGCCGATATTCTCGCCGCACTTCACGACGGCGAGGGCCGCGTTGCCATTCCAGGCTTTTATGACGGGATTCGTGCCCCCGCCCCTGCCCAGCTCGCCAGCTGGCGCGCGCTCGGTTTCGACGAAGCGGGCTTTCTCGGCGGTGTGGGACTGAGCGAACCGGCCGGCGAGAAGGGCCTCGCCGTGCTCGAGCAGCTCTGGTCCCGGCCTACCGCTGAAATCAACGGGATCGTGGGCGGCTATGGCGGACCCGGCACCAAGACCGTGATCCCGGCGCAGGCGACAGCCAAGC
>Ga0209976_10000621_pt1 | contig 22626 bp, 42 predicted proteins | sample SumtaG_FD_182806 | JGI IMG/M metagenome (GOLD analysis project Ga0209976, IMG submission 182806) | Deep subsurface microbial communities from Indian Ocean to uncover new lineages of life (NeLLi) - Sumatra_00157 metaG (SPAdes) (version 2) | ecosystem: Environmental > Aquatic > Marine > Oceanic >...
CTAATCACCCCCCTCGTCAGTTGCAATCTTAGAGTGTTTTTCGTAACGTTTGGCAAGATCATCGTCTTCATCAAGAACTGCTGCCATAGCCGTAGCTAAATCAGTTTCTTTATTTTCCTTCATATATTTTTTAGCAGCTGCATCAAGTTCCTTGGACGCATCCGTGAAGTCTTTGTCCTTGTTCCTTTTATCCATAAGCCCGTACTCTTTCTCATCAAGAACTTTTTTGATCAGCTCCGCATAGGCTTTAAAAGTGTCAAAGGATAATCCGAACCCGGTTGCTTCTATGTAAAGATGAGACTCTTCCTTGTCAAGTTCCGCAACTATCACGTCACGTTGAGCTGGAAGCATCTTGCCGTCCTTAACCATATCCTCACAAAAGAGTTTGAATTCTTTTGTACGGGTTTTTTTGAGTTCCTTGGAAGCTTTTTTATCGGCAGCGTCCATTTTGTCCTTGTACTCCTTTGCTGTCTTTTTAGCTTCTTCAGCTTCAACTTCGGCTTCTTTCTGCTTACTTTCAGCAGCATCCACCTTAGCTTTTAACTCAGTTAATTGTCTTTTGTCTTCTTCTGACATAACGTTTTTACTCCTCTTTTTATCGTTATCAGTTATCTTGCTGTCCTTATCCAGATTGAAAGAATATACGGCAACCTTCTCAAACGATCCCTTGTTAGAGGTGGATTGAGTTAAGTATGCTTCTAAATCTTCCAGATTTGTAACTGCCGGGATGTCGGCTCCTAATAGAGCAACACCCGCTAATACTCGTTTAAATATATTTCCTTCGTGTTTATAATTCCAAAATATTTCAGAACTAACACGTTTATATAAACCCTGTTTAATTGCCCGATACACAATATCAGGAACATCCTTAAGACTCGCTATCAGTTTTTCACCGACACGTTTTAAACCAGCCGCCCATCCGAGAGCAGGGTTACCATCAGCCATTTGCTCTTCATTATGACCTAACTTAACAGGCGGTTTGACAATACCTTTTAATTTGCTAAAATTATCTACTATATCATCAAGATCGGCTACTGTATATTTATCACCGTTCCATGTTCCTACACTGAAGATCTCAGCATCAAAATCATGTTTCTTGGACGGAGTTTTCTCAGCCTGTTTCTTTATCCATTTATCATCAACCTGTTCCCATCCGTTCTTAACAGCCGTCCAAGCAACCTTTGCCCGAGTCTCTTCATCCTGTCCTTGTTTCTCTGCACCATTGTAAGCTTCGAGCCATACTTTTTGAGCAGCCGTTGGTAAACTGTTTTTTATAGTGTCCGGTAAATCTGATATTGTTTCATAAGGCATTTTATAATCTCCTTCCTTTGGGCAAACAAAAAGGGATGACTGATTAGAGGGTGAGCTCTCACCAGCATCCCTTTTTATTCTCTTATTAAGAAACCCGATAGCTTATCGGATTGCCCGTTAATTATTCCTTTATTTTATTCGTATTAAATATATCTAATAAAATATCTTTAATGCGAAAATGATCCGTTAAATCCGAAACATGAATAAAAATACCTCTTTTATCATTATGTTTTAGATCTTCCATTAAAAATTCCGCAATATGTGGCCCACCATCATGATAATATTTAAATTTAATAATTTCATTACTCATTAAGCCACCATTTTAATATTCTTCATATCCTCCGGTACTTCATGATGACAGCCATCACAAAGCTTGTGTGGCTGTGAGTAAGCCTGTGTTATATCTTTACCAACATGAGTAAAAATACCTTCTCCAAAGGCATCAATACAACACGTGGTTACATCTCCACTACTCATTATCATGACCTGACCATCTCGGAGCCATTGACAAGGATAACTGTAATCCGGTTCAAACCAATCTACCAGACCAGCCCAATTGTTAGGCTGTGTTATAAAATCAAAAGAAAGCTGACCTTCGATTCCAACATCCTTGAATATCTTAATCGTTCTTGCCGTGATATAAGCATCATGCCCGGTTATATCTATATGACTGATACCGGCTCTCTTTAAACCGACAGCTAATTCCTGTGTCATTAACTTTCCGTTTGTATTCAAATGAATAGGTAATGCTACAGGTAACTTTAACTTCGCGTATTCAACCATACTCACAAGTTCAGTATGTAATGTTGATTCGCCTACACCAAACAGGTTTAACTCCTTTTGTGTTCCATGTTTTACAAAATGCCGTACCCAACCTATCGCTATTTTAAACACTTCAACATCCATAAGACCGACTTTTCTATGTTCTCCCTGAATCGGTGATGGACAGTATGGGCACTTATTATTACACAAACTCGATATCTCAATACTGTTTATTGTGGTTATCTTTCGCATTGTGTTTTCTCCTTTATTACCCTTGGACAAGCCCGACATTTTAATTCAATATCACCCTGCTCTACTAATCGCCTTACCGTTCCACCTAACCAAATTTCTTCCCCACAGATACAAGTAGTATAGTATGTAGCCCATTCAAATTGATAAGGATGAGAGCCGTTTTCAACAGTTCTTATCCCGACAGTTTCTTGCATTATCAATCTCCCGTTCCATAGGGAGGAGTACCAGTATATTTTTCGGTTTCGGAAGGATCACCGGCTACTTCAAATGTCTCTGGTACTAAAGCAATTTCACCATTATTAGTTATAAATACTCGTGTTATAACATTACAAATAGGGCAATCTATAACTAACTGACCTTCACAAAAATACGGTATTAGTTCTCTAATCTTGTATAACTCCGCTCCACAAGCAAGACAACATACGTTAGTCATTTTCAGTTTCCTCCTTTTTAAATTCAATCGGCTCCCATTCTTGATCAAAAACCTCTTTATCTTTTTCTGTAACTTCTAATTTAAGCATTTCAAAAAGAGATTCCATATTTCCAACTAATTGTCTAAAGGCTTCTTCTCTATCCTTTATTGATCTTCGTGGATCACAGGTCTTTGCAAAGTGAGTTCTGAAGTACCAGCTTAATAATATAAGCCCTGTCATATAAGCAAATCCTAAAACACCGTCCTTCGTCTCATGTCTTTTAAAGGTTAAGCTTATCGCCGTAATTACTTCAAATATCCAGCCTCTTGATACCTCACCACCTTTTTCACCGATGATAGGTTTTACAATAGTGTGTCTTTTTATTATCGCTTCAATAGATTCAATCCAGTCATAAATTACATCGATTATGTTTTCCATTTTGTGTTTTCCCCCTAAAGTTTTTATTGTACCCCTGCATACCACCATCAGACACATCCCGAAAATTAAGTTCAAAACCGCAATCAATTAAGAAGTTCTTTAAGATACCAGTTGCCGTTCCCTGATGTGGATATCCGTACTCGGCGAACTGCTTGTCTGTAAAAAAAGCGTCATTCGGAGCGTGTGTTTCCAGCTCTATAAATCTAACCCGCTTCAGTGTTTCCTTTAAACCGTTATTCGGGCTGAATATCTCGTACTCGCTACCTTCAATATCCACCTTCAATACATCAATGGTATCGAAGAGAGAAAGTATATGTTCAAATCCTATCGTCTGTACAAATCCGGCATTAGGATGATTATCCGATCTGAAAAACGTACCGTATTGACCATGATTAAGACCGGAGTTCGCCCAAGATAAAGAACGAATCTCCCCTGTCTTTGCTGCAACCGCTGACCAGAATGGACGGATAATATCGTTCAATTGATTATTAAACGTGTTCCGTACCAGATTCCTAAAATTCTCATGATGTGCTTCTATTGCCATTATCCGTTTAAAGCCCTTTTCAGCAGCAAAGAATAACGTACTACACCCAACATGAGAACCTAACTCTAACATCGTGTCACAGGGGCCGTCATAAGCTTCCATGTACTTTGTACCATCATCCAATATGAATTCATCACACTCAGCCAATTCCATCATAACAACCCGGTTATTAATGTGCGGATGTCGTATCTTAATTATCGGATGTATTTCCCTTCCATTTTTACTACAGTACTTGTCCTTCTCTGCCTGACTACTGAACTTGTACCGTTCAATATCGATACCGTAATCCTTTTCAATACTTCTCCATGTGCTACAGGTACATTCAAAATAAATAGTTCCAATTTCATCGGTCTCACGTTGGACAATCCGAGCATTGCAGTTCATACAGATTCTTATTTCATGATTTAATGCTTCTGTTACTGTCTCAACTTCGTATGCTGGCATGATTCCTTTTCTCACACTTACATTTAAGATAAATATTACTAATATTTTTTGGAGTAATAACACCTCCACACTCTATACAAATTTCAACTGTTACTTTAATACCTAAACTCACAGCATTTATAGTACAATTTAATTGACCTAATTTCTTCATACTGTTTCCTAAAATTCAATAGGTTCCCTGACCGTCTTATTAAATGCATTAAACAATGGATGTGTTATTTCTTCCTTGTATAACCCGATTATTATAGGTGTCGTATTAAATAACGGATCAGGTAAATACGATAGAAGAGCATTATCAGCGTCCATATTCCTTTTGAAATACTGTAACCATGTATCAGGACTTTTAATATTTATATGACTTGGATCAGTACCTTTGTCCATACCTATATTATGTACCTGTCTCTTTCCGACCCTGACAACTTCTGAAAGTACTTTATCGATAATACTTTCATCAATATGTTCCAGAAGAGCAAGGGATGTTACAACATCGAAAGACTTATCCTCATACGGAAGATCAGCTACACTGCCAACTCTAATGAACGGATCACCACTTGCTTCAACGGCTGTTTTAGAAATTTCGACCCCCTCGATATTATGAAACTCCCGTCTTCGCCATGCGTTCATGACCTGCCCGACACCCGATCCAAGATCAAGCACCTTCATAGTTGGCATCAACCCTGCATACGCAATCATCAACCCGATATAATAATCCTTGCTCTGTTTAGCCCAATCAGGTTCAGGAGTATCGATATACTGATGACGATACCATTTTCTACTGTACTCTTCCTCGTACCATGAGCCGTCTATGTATTGCTGGTTAAGATTCATTTTCTTTATATTTTATAAGACCTTCTTTTTTAAGACATTCAATCTCTACCGCTCCTTTGATCGTTATACCCAAACACTTTTTCCCACCTCCCAACAATTTAATTCCATCTTTAATGTCACTTATGGGATCAGCTTCATCATAATCAGCCCATGAATCTTGTAATGTAATTTCATTTTTCATTTTGTATTTCCTCCGGTATATTTTGATGACAAGTCTTACACAGTATAAAGGGCTTGATCTCCCGATCTAAAATATCTCCATCAAGTACCGATCCGAACTTTCCTAAATCCCTGTAATCATAACAACACGGCGAGATATTACCTTCCCTCGATATATAACCACGACCTTCGATTAACGGAGTACAGGGAATACTCGGTAAATAAAAATACTGATTTTCAAGTTCAAGCTGACCCGCCCAGTTATGAGGGGCAAGCAATACACCGAGAGCGTACATAGTTGGCATCTTCACAGAAGCAAAACATTCAAGAGCCCGTCTTGCATGAAACGGTGAATGAGCAGATATGTCGATTCTATCAATACCCGAATCCTTTAAAGCCTGAGCTAATGCCCGTGTCATATTCATTCCGTTAGTACAGAACTGTACATGGCGATCTCCCATTACTTCCTTTACACGTTTGGCACGTTCCGGTAGATTCGGATCAAGACAACTCTCACCGTTACCGTTCAGATTAACCTCTTTCTGTGTACCGGCAACACACAAGCTGTTTAATAGCTCTAAAGATTCTGTAAAAATAGCTTCTTCCATGATCCCTAACTTTCGACTGCCGTGTTTTACAAGTAGCCGGTTGATACAGTACCTACATTTGAGCTGACAGATATTCGATAGCTCGATAGTTGTAATTGTTTTAAGTGTTATCATGTTCCCTCCTTATTTAAGCACTTCCGAATGTATAAAAAACAAAATTTTTAAGTTCAGAAATAGACGGCTTTGTTTCATTGAGTTCTTTTTTTAATTCCTCACGTATAGATGTATAATAATCACTTTCATTTTCTTTATTGAATAAATCAGATATATTTTTTATTGCTTTTTCTTTCGTTTCAGCTATTGCTAATGCATCTCCTGAACTATGCTGTTTTAATGCCTCAAGATCGTTCCATTTAAATACCTTTAAGTTAGCCATTAGTGTTCCCTCCTTATAATTAACCGTATGGCTCTACATCCGATTTGTTTGAATTCAATTTTTCAAGTTCCGTTTCTACATCAACAATAGCACACCTAATTTCTTCAAGCTTAGATATTATGTCACTTCCAATATGATTAAGTTGATTTACTAAATTCAAATAATCAGCGTCAGTCATCATGGTTTCCTCCTAACTAACTTCAATCGCAGTTCCGTTGGTTTTATTGATTTAATTCTGAAAATACTTCCCTTTAATTCAACCTCTTCGCCGATTTCAAAAACACCACCGTGATCAGGATATTCTTCAACTAATTGCTTCCACTGTTCCGGTATAACCTGTACAAATGTGCCTTCTCCTGTGTCCATTTTATTTTCTCCCTAATAAATAAGCGAGTAGATCAGTTAACCTCACCCTGACACCTCCTGATTATTCTTAGAATAACCACACCAAAAAACTTGATACCCTGTGGAAGTATTCATCCACTGCCTACCGTTATAACTACCAAGTTTTTTCTACTCACTGTATGGACGGGGTCAGCCCCATGCCGACCCCGCCACTTAGGAGGAAACACATGACCCATGTTTCCATGAGTCCTCCCCTCACCTCGCTTCACAAACGTGTGTGCCTCCCAAAGATTGTTTAATACAACTCACACATACCGGCATGTATAACGTACTTTGATAAACAATACAGTATAAAATCATCTCCCTGTAATCAAATAAGCCGTTACAGATAATACATTTGATTTTAGTCTGTATCGTCATTTTTATAAATATTTCCTGCTTTTTCTAACTCATGACAAAATTCACATTCAAATGCTGCCGGATGTCCATGTAATCCGATCCACTTATGATCACATTCTTTCACAGTTAAACTTTCGATAGCCTTATCAAGCGATAGTTTTAAAAAGACGCGAGATTGTAAAACTAAGTTCCTTAATTCTTCTTCGATCTCTTTAGCAGAAACTTGAAACTTCGCTAAATCACCAGCAACGTTGATCAACATACTTATATCAAAACCTTTTACCAGAATTTCTTTGACTTCGCGTTCAGACATCAGTTCCATCTTTTCCGCAATACTATTACCTTCTATCGGTTTATCTTTCATCGTGTTTTCTCCTTTTGGTTTTTCAGTTTTCGGCTCTGAATTAGTGTACACTCGCCTTTTTTCAAATCCTTCTGTTACTACTGCCTGTTTCATCGTGTTTCCCTCCTATTGTTCTAAAAGTTCCTTCCCGAATCCGGCATGGGGCATACCCTTTACCGGAATCCTGTTCTCCTTACCACTCCAATCATCAATAGCCGTCACGGCCACAAGTAAACTCCTACATTGATAATGATTCGGAGGTGTACGTTCAGCCCACTGTTTCCGAATCTTGCCGTGTAACGACTCACACACGTCTGTTACCCGACTATCAAGTATTGCACTATACTCATACGATACTATAAAACCCTTGAACTCTTCCCTACTGAATAGAGCCATACGACCTTGATTGATAGCATCTGACGTGTTTGTCCGAGCTATGTTTTCCAAACGAGCAGGGATGTTAGTCGCTTTACCGGCAGCGTCATACTCAGGTAACATCGATTTCAACTGTGTATCATAAGCCATTGACCGGATTACCTCGTCAAGTGTACTATCATATTTAATACCGTTCTCTAATATCCGTTGCACTGCATTCAGAACATCTTGATCCAAGACACCAGTGATCTTCATGGCTTTGGAAGATAGAAAACGCTCAGCCTGTGTCTTATCCATGTTAGGTGATATGTTAACCAGCTTTTTTGAAGGGAGCTCCTTCTGTGCTGTAGCGTAACCGTTATCAAGGACGGACTTTAGATTGACTCTTAAGAGTTTCCGCATCGTAACGAGCTGACCTTTTGGAATACGAATATTCTCAACTTCTTTCGGCTTGACATTGCCTAATGACCTATTACCGACTATACTGATTATCTGCTTCTCGATACTCTGTCGAGCTAACGCCATGGAATCTGCTAAACCATCAGATATAACCGTATCGTGATTATCAAGCGTCCCCTCGATCTTAGCAAAGTTGACACGCCGTAACCATTGCTTGTTCTGCAACTCCTGACGAATGTACTGTGACAAGTTACCCTTTGCCGAGATCCAGTCCTCTTGATCCGGTATCTCAATCATATCTTCAACATCATCTCCGGTTTCAGGTTCTTCTTCAGCGTCTTCGGATTTATCAGGGAATCCCATCAATCGTCTTACATGAACCTCATCACTGTCTGACTTGGTAACAGCATTCTTAGAAATAAGTTCTCCCCATGATTTAGCGAGATTCGTCTTCTGATCATCACTCAACGGCTCAAACGAAAACCACGGAAAAGTCTTAGTTCCGAAGTTCCAGTAAGCGAGCTCTCGGAATACCTGTTCATTCAAGGTCTCTGTCAGCCTGTTCGTGATATGATCGAGTACCCAAAGAAAAACCTTAAAATGTACCTCACTCTGGGCGTAACTTCCAGTACTACCCTGTTCCGACATTCCCAAAAGATTAGGAACAAGCATAGCTTTTGCAATCGACTTGTCGTGTTGAGCAATAGCCCTATCGTAAGCGTCTGTTCTTAACGGTTGAAAACTGTTCAACTTAACGTTAGAAGGAACGTGAACACTGCTCTTAGCCGACATATTCGATAATAAAGCTTGTAGTTTAACCTTCTGAGGATCAGTTAACCCACCTTCTACCTGAGCCCATATAAAGCCACTGGCATGACGTTCAAGATGAATGTTCTGAAACTTGATAACAATATCCTTAGACCAGTAAGACCGGTAACACGCTCTTAAATCAGATTCACCGTAATGAAGATCGATATCAGGCTGGTGTACGAAATGAATAACCTTCTCAATAGGTATCGGTACTATAGCAGCAGTAACATTCTGTTCCAACCCAAAAAGATTGCCGTGTTCATCCACCATAAAACCATTCAGGAAGGTATCAAAAGGCCTAACCTTCATATCTTTCAGACCCCACATAGTACGGCCTTCGTACTCGATAGGTTGATATATCTTTTCGGTTATGGAAAATCCGTTGTAAAGTGCTGATAGAATACCGGTAAGATTATCCGTGAAACTACCCTTGATCTGCTTAATCATGAAGTTAAAGAAATCAGCGATTTCTTCCATGTATTCAACTTCTTCATCAGGTGTATCTTCGGTATCGAAATAGTATGGCCGTGACAGGATAGCGTCTTGTTTAAATCGAAGAACAGCCTTGATCTGTTCATCCAGCATCATCTTACGATATACACCGTTACCCTTTTTGATAATCAGGTCATCCGGCGAATACTTTGGAAAATCTCGACCACCATAAAGTATGGAATCATCGAAACCGACTTCGCCCATAGGTGGACTCTCAGCCGGTTGTGTTTTAAATAGATTAACGAACTTGCTTATTGGATTCATGTAATATCCTTATTAAAAAACTCAATCGCATTAGAGAACATTTTACCATCTACTGTTGAAATATTGATCTCTATTATTTCACCCCTTTTCAAATCTCGTTTAGTAACACCTATTGCTAATTCTTTATTCATAGTCTTCTCGAAACCGGATGTCTTTGTTAACTTAACACATTCGCCTGTCACGTCTTGACCTACCATATTTTCTCCTTACCAGTCTGACTCTACCGACTCCATATCATCACCGGAACCTATATCAACATTATCACTAAACTCCGATAACGGCTCCGTTCCATATCTAATATCGTCAATGTGATGATTGTCTCGATCTGCCGGCACGTTAGTTGTCTCCCCATATTTGTCTTTTAAAAAATGATACAACTGAAACTCGTTTATAGTCTCTTGGCACGTCTTATCAATTATGATCTCTTGCTGTTTCAGCCATTGAATACCGTGATTGATTGAACCCTTACCCTTCTTAGCTCCAACAGCGTTTAACCCATGATCACACAGTTCCCTGATACTCTTAGGCTCCGCAGAATCACAGGTTATTAGATCACCGGAATTTATAAGCCGCTTCAGGTCACTCGCAATTACATCATTGGTAACGTTCTTTTCGTGATACTCGTAAACAATGTATAATCGCTGTAACCCTCTGTGGTAGTACATCCGATTAAAAGCTGTCGGATGTGCAGTATATCCAAAATCAAGACCATTGTAAAAATGATCGAATGTTTTTAATATAGGATCATTGAGGATGTCTGCCGTCTTCCAATTATTAAAAATAAGACCGCCGAGAATACCCCAATTTCCCAAAGTATAGACTTGATAAAAATAATCGTCTTTTTCATCTTCGAGCTCCTTAATATCATCAGGTTCAAGGAAGCGGTTATCCTTGTAAGTGGTTTTTAAAATAAGAAGACTGTCATCCCGGTACTCTGTACTACCGTCTACCCAGCCTTTGAAATAATCTTTAAATATCCAATGGCTCTGAAATATCGGATTAAATAACAACGTTATTCGTTTCTTTAAACCGCCTGTCAAGCCCCTGAGTCGTTTCTTAAGCTGTGTAATATCGTTTCTACTGGTCTCAGTAGCTTCCTCAACTAAGATATCAGTAACGATACCCTTCTCCGGTGTTATACTCTTTATTCTATCAACATCTTCCAAACCCGCACTAATACTCTGATACCCATTAACACAAGTAATAGACATATTAGTCGAATGTATTTTAAAAAGATCATCTAAACCGTACCGCCGGATAGCTTTCGTCTGTTCATTGAACGTTGATCCGCGAATATACTTACCGACTTTTCTAACGTTTAAATAATTTCTCCCACCTTTTAAAAGATCCCGAATACAGCGTTGTGCTGCAAAATGTGACTTACCGGCTGAAGCTCCACCGAATATGATCTGTACTCTAGTCTCGTTCTCCAATAATGGTAAGTAAACCTTGTTAAACGCTTCTTTCTTAAAATCAACTGTGTAGCCCACCGTTAAACACCAGTTACCGTAATCTTAATGTCCTTCCCACCCTTACCTGTCAGCTCTTGCCTTTCCACATAACCCCTGTCCTTAGCTTTACACTTCAAATAGAAACAGATCGCCCAGCTCGCTTCGTTCTTGATAGCTTTTAAAAGCTTGCTCTCAGCGAAGTCCTTCATACTCTCGGTTATTTCTTCTTTCTTGGCTGTTAGTTCAGGATCTTTTTTGATACGTTCAGAAAGGGATGGATAAGCCATATTCAGTTTCTTGGCAGCAACAGTTATAAACCCTGCCGACTTTTCAAGTGCTTTGATTATGTCTTTTTTAGTAGCTTTCATAAAAAATCTTTTTATGAGTAGGTTTTTTAGGAAGATATAAGGGTGACACACCAATTACTTGTCTGTCAAGACTTTTTTTGGGCCCGTAGAAAATTGCGTTGTAAACCCCTTATACTATAGGGAATATCAGACCTTCAAAAAGCTGTGCAATGAGAACCTATAATTGGCTGATTTAATTAGATTTTATTCCACGTAAAAACTAATATCGCTGTTAACAGACCCAAGACATTTTCTTAACGTTAAATAAGCCCCTGTATCACTACAAGCACCACCTATTCTTAAAGCCCATCTTCCATCATGACCTTGAACAACCATTCCATATAAGACTCCGGCTTTTTTAGCGAATATAGGTGTCGATTCGTTAATCATAGAAAAAGGAATAACGCTTTGTTCTACATCAAACACAATTTTTTTCATAGTATTTTCTCCTTATTTCTTAATATTTTTAATCCCTTCCTTACACCAGAAGATCACTTGTTTAGGTACGGATCTGCATTGTTCATCAGCTTCGATAATTATTTTTTCATACACTTCAAGATAGTCTTTGAAGTCTACATACAGCCTGTTCTTATTAGGGTCTAATTTTTCATTCATACTTTTTCCTTTATCTTTTTGTTTAGCAGCCTTAGAAGAAGACACGAACAAAGGTGTTCTCCCATCACAACCTTCGCACGTGAATCCACCTTCGTAGTTCTTTAGAGCTATATCCATACACTTAGGATATAGTTTACAGTTTCGATTTCTGTTTTCTTTTGCCATGTTTTTTCAAACGAGCCCTTCCTTCTCAGCAAACCAGACTTCAACTGATACAGTACCAGAATCAAATAGATCCGGCCAGCTTCCTTCTTTCATTACTGACTTCGGTATCCAGAAATCACCATCACCATCATTAAATCGTACAGCAAGATCGGAACTATCAACAGTTTCAACATCAATCTCTGCGTACGCTTTATTTATAAAATTATTCATTACACAGATTTCCTTATAACCTAATATTCTTTATTTCAACAAACTTATCGTGATACGCTGAATTCAGATACTTGAAGAAGTTCTTACTCCACTGGTTATAGTGTAGTTGAAACGTGTACTTCGGTATCAGGGCAGTGATTCGTTGAACAGTGGTTTTTGGATTTTGATTCACGAACTCTGCTGCCTGACAAGCGTTCTTGATTTTATCATACTTGATCTTCTTATCCGGTTCCTGAGTTTCTTCTTCCGGTGCCTGAGTTTTTTGTTCTGTTTCCGGTGTTTCTTTTTCCTTCGACTCGGATTTTTTCTTTTTGGAATGTACAGGTAGTACGGAGTCCTGCAGGTCGTTTAACGTGGTTCCTTTGTTCATCTGATCAATTTTTTTAGTCATGGTTTTTCACCTCCTTTGTTATTTGCAGTCACCAATTACTTTTATTTTAAAATGACATATTGTGCCTGATGGTGGCGAAGCACTATCACTACAAAGCGGAATACCGTATTCTTTCATCGAGTTATTAAATTCAAATATACGATAACAGAATGCTATCCATCTTGGAGTTTTTCCTTTGTCTAACGGAATAACTCTTTTAACTTTCCATGATGAATAAATACTGTTTTTATAATCCTCTATAAAACATAGAGCGGCTTTTTTTGTCTTAAATATCATGAGACCGATTGTACTTTTATCTGCTTCAATTATAGTGTTATCTTTGTATAATTTAGTAAATCCTTCATCACGTTTCGAAGTAACACAACTTTTATCATCCAACGTGGTTACTTTGAATCTGATCATGTGTTTGACTCCTTTTCAGCCTGATTTAATAGAGATTTTTTCTTTATCTATTTTCATCAATTGTTCATTTACTAATTCCTGCGATCTTGTAATTCGTTTAACGAGGTCTTCTCTTCGAGTTGCTTCCGAGCATGATCTTGTTCTAAGCCGTGTAGGGTAAGTCTTGCCCCAATAGCGACAGAATACAGACTTTTTTATTTCGCGACTAATAATTTCATTCGGTTTTAGTGTTTCTATCATATCATCAGTTGATTCCGTTACTTCTTCTTTAAACCAGTTTTCAATAAAACTATCGATTTTAATTTCAGGTAAGCTGATTTCCGGCATATCCTTTAAATCAATACCAAAATCATTTACGAAATTATAAAGACCTTCATCCGTTATTTTTGCATATTTAGAATTTATAAGAAGTAACTTTTCTCCTGCTTCCTTCTTTGATTTAGCTTCTATCTCTACAACTGGAATGCCTTTAATTTTATATCCTTCTTCAACCAAGGCTTTAACTGCGTTCAACCTTGTATGTCCGTCTAATATATTTCCATTCCATACAAAAACTGGAAACGAAAAACCATATTTAAGTATCGATCTTTTTAATTTAATCAAATCCTGTTCATCGATACTCTTAAGATTAGCCTGAAACGGTTTTATTTTTTCAATGGAAATAAGTTTGGTATATTTACATCTTAGCGGTATAGTTGACATATCTTACCTCCTGTTTTATCCATTATTTTTTTTCTTAATATTTGATTAAATATAGAGTATACTATCCACCATATTTCCGTTTCTGAAAACATTTTAGTATCGTATAATTTTCTTGCAAATCGCCATTCAAACGTTTCTATCTTTTTATGACAACTTCTACATGATAAAATTATATTTAAAATATCGGTTATTCCTCCAAACCTTACGGGCAAAATATGATGGCCGCTTAAATCAATATCGGTTTTTTTATTACAGAAAATACAACGTTTAATTATTTTTTTATATTGATTTTTTATTTTCCTAAATGTGTGTCCATATAACGTTTTGTCTTGCATCTGTTTTGCGTTTTTATTTAAGACAGGAAGTATTTTAAATTTCTGATCCTTCCATCTTTTCTTTGTAGCTATACCGATTCTAATTTTTGTTTTTTCTGAATGATAATTATTCTTTAATAGTTTTTTTCTTTTCTTCAGACTCTTGCTTACTTTTTTTCTCATTTCAGAAGTCTTATTTCGAGCAATCAATCTTTTTATTCTTGCTTTATTTTTCCCCGCTTTTCTACACGTATTTTTTTTCTGATCACTTTTTTGATAACAGTTAATAGAACAAAAATGATACTTTGATTTTTTATAATTATAATAACTTGTCCATCCCTTTTCAGTACACCTATCACAAATAATCGGTACAACTCGATGTTTATTTTTATATAGTTTTCCACCTTTAGATAAACATATCCCTGATATATCCCATCCAGCTTTTTTTAAATTTATAATGTCAGAATTTTTCATTTTATCGTTATGAATACCTTTAAAATTCGATTTTAAAGGACGTAAGATCGATTTTAAGGGTACTTTCAACAAAAACGTGTACCTTTATATGGGTTTTTTAAAACGTCCCCTTTAAAATCAATTTCACGTCCTTTCCCCTTTAAACGTCCTGAGATCGATTTTAAAGGTATCTTAAAAAAGTCCATGTTTCCCCACGTATTCAGTTAAAACGTCCTGTTAAAATCAATTTAACGTCCTTTAACACGGTATTTTAAGGAATTCAACTAATTTTTTAAATTATTTTTAATAAAATCTTTTTTTAATTTTTATTTATAGTTATTTTAGATAGTTATACACTATTTTAAAACTATTTTAACTTTTTTTAAAAAAAAAGCTTGACAAGATAAACATTTGTAACTATATTAAAGTTTCCAATGAAAACACCTCTCACCATATACCGGAATCAATTGAACAGAGTACGAAAAGAGATGGACAATGTTTCCACGATTGATTTCACAAGTAATGTTAACGAAACAATAACCAGTAGTCGGAAGTTTCAATAATTCTGTAATTCTACACTAACCTTGACAAATTGAAATCTTAAGACGGAATTAAATAAGTAACTTCTGTTAGATATTTTGTATCTTGTAACATTGTACAAGTAATTATTTAATATCTTTTCCAGTATGTCCTCAAATTGACTGATAATTGAGATCAAGAATTAATTCGATTTAAGATATAAAAAAACCTCCTCCTTTTTTTTCGTAATTCCTTAAAATCCATGAAGTTTTATACTTTGTGGATTTTATAGGATTTATGAATATTAACTATCAAACTAAAAGGAGGTTATTATGTGTGAAGGAAATTGTGCCAATAACGGAGGAAAATGGATTACACCTACTCGTAGAACGGCTATCTATGAACGTGATCATTATTCCTGTTCATACTGTAATAAAACAATTATAAATCAAAGCTATTTAACTTTGGATCACGTCCTTTCACAAGAGCTTGGCGGAACTAACGGAAGTCGTAACCTTGTGACTGCCTGTAAAGCCTGTAATTCAACAAAGGGTTCAAAGTCTATACGAATGTTCTTTAAGTGGTTACGATATCAGGGTGTCGATACCGACAAGATCAGCAAACGTGTAAGACGTAGAACAAGACGGAAACTAAACGGAAGTTTTAGAATATAGTTCCTTAGAGTTCATGAATCTGCCGGATTCGTGAGCTCAATAGGATTTATAAACGCTAAACAAAAGGAGGTTTTACCATGAAGGCTAATACAAGGGAAAGAAACACTATAAGCGGAGCTGGTGAGGTTGAAAGATCCTTTAATAAAAACCCATTCGGGATAGTAAAGTGCGAGTGTGGTCGAAGACACGTAACAAAAGTCGGTAAAAAGTGTGTAATCTGCCGGAGAGAAGAAAAAGATAGTAAATACTGTCCTAACTGTAATCAGGCATGGATAGTACACAATGACGATGGATCATGTGTAAAGGACTAATAAAGTCTAAAATTCTTAATTCCTTAGAATCCATGAATTTCGTAGAGTTCATGGATTCAATAGGATTTATGAATGCTAATATTAACAAACAAAAGGAGGTTTTGACATGGAAAATTTTAATGACATAATTGAAGCCATTTACGTGATCGAGGAAAAATTAAGTCTATTAGAATCAACGTTTGGGCAACAACTCGATAATTGTTCTCCAAAGTGTCCAGAAATCAGAAAAAACATTCAATCGATGATGAATATGGTTATTGAAATGCAGTTACCGATGAAACTTCGTCAGAGAACTATTTCAAAACTTTATGATGAGGCTTTACAAGAGGATGGAGATCGATTCATTGAAAACATACCACTTCTAAGCTTGTAACCCGCCAGTGTACACGAATTACACAGTTCGTGTACACAATGAGGGCTATAAAGCTTTCACAACTATTTTATATTAGGGAGGTTTTATTATGGATAATGTTAAAGTCGCTATTGATGAAAAGAACGTAATGACTATCACGGTTGACCTTAAGAAGAAGGGCAGTCCTTCTAAATCCGGGAAAACTATTGTACTTGCTTCCACAAGAGGTAATCAGTCCTTTGACACAGGCAAGGGTGATGTCGTTATCGGCGTTAACGTTTACAAGTACCCAGAAGAAAAGAAGTAAAGGGTTCTTGTAATTCCTTAGAGTCCATGACTCCGCAAGGGTTGTGGATTCTATAGGATTTACAATTATTAATAACTAATTAAAAGGAGGTTGTCATGCCTAATAAAAGAAAAGAACGTGCCCGGAAAGAAATCAGGGAATCGCTTGAACGTCTGACATGGGTTAAAGATCATCTTTATAACGATAAAAAAATCAAGGAAGAAGTTATAAACGCTATCACCATAATCGATAGTTTTCTTTGTGACCTTGATGACGGCTGGGTCAAGAAAGGTATAACTATGTTTGAAGGTTATACCAGAAAAGAGTTAAAGACGGCTTTTGATAGGGTTGCTCATGTGGATGATTGGAAAAAACCGATTTATAAAAGAGTCATGAAAAAAGATCTTGATGTCACGTTATCAGCTATCCGGTATTATACGGCCACCTTACCAATTGTTACTTCGGTTCCGGGTCGGCCTGATGTGTATGTTGAATCTGAAGGTTATCGAGAAGGGCCAGTTGGTGATCATTAACATAGTTCCTTAGAATCCACAATTCGCGAGGTTTGTGGATTCAATAGGATTTATGATTTATTAACAATTAATTAAAAGGAGGTTTTTATGAGAACTTTAAGCAAACCGGCTACTACTATCTTTAACAAGATTATTGAATCAATCCCGGAAGGCAAATCTCATACCAAGATCGATAATTGTAACAAATCGTTTATGCCGCTCTCAGTCGAAAAGATTAATACCTATGATATGGGAACGGAATACAGCCTGTGTCACTACTTTGAGCAAAACGGTGATCTTTGCCAAGATCCGGAAATGACTTTTTTAAGACGTGAGAACGGTTCAGTCTGTCCGATGTCGTTTCAAATGGCAATCCCCCCAATCTATGAACGGTCTCTATTTTATGACTACAACGATGGTGATTGGAAAATCAACAGGAAAAAACAGTCTGAACATACGACATTCGCTAATAAGTGGTTAAGAAACATCAAGTTACAACAGAATCTTTAAATTTTTATCAATGCTCCTGAACGTGGAGGACTCAGGGGCATGAATAAGGACTTAAACATCAAAAAAAAGGAGGTAAAATATCATGACACCAGCAGAATTGAAACGTTTAACCTATGGAACAAATCCGTACTTTTTCTCTCGATCAACTATGAAATTTTTTGGTGATACCATGAAAAATTATGGTGTACGTTCTACAGGGGATAATTGGGAACTGTACCGCAAACGTCCTGTCAAACACGGACTCAATTCATCCGCATACTTTGACAAGACAACATTTAAAAGAGTTTTTTTATCTTAATTCCTTAGAGTTCATGAGCTCGCGAAGTTCGTGGACTCGATAGGACTTAACGAACACCAAACAAAAAGAGGTTTATTATGAGTGCATTTTTATGTGATGCAAAATTATTTAATGAGATAGCCGAAACATTAGCTTCTTATGCTGATCAAGACCCATTTGCTTTTTCTGCAACTGCCCATGCTTCAAAATTTATATTAACACTCAGGGTTATTGAAAACGATAACGGTAGCCGTGTATTACATCCTAACATACAAGCAAAAGCTGCCGTTTTTGCTCGACAACTTTATGATATGAATCTCGAAGCAATTAGCCAACGGTATGAGGATGGAATCAATGACGGTTATGACTATAAATACGAGTCCTGTTTACCGATGGAAAATCAATATCAACTATTCGCTAATATTCGATGTTTGATATATCAATGTAACGAAGGAGATGTGCCGGAAACTGATCTGTTTAAAAAACTTGAAAAAATTTGTGACGCTTTAGCTTACGATATCATTACCGAAACCGATGAATATAAAGCTACTTCTTGGGGCTAATGTCGTACTATAGATTTTATTAAACCCTCACCATGCTCCTGAAATTGGAGGACTCAGGGGCAGATTGAGCGTTTAATATTAACCGTAAAAAAGGAGGTTTGAAGAGGAAAATGAAACTAATTAAAAATGTTACATTAAAAGAAATAGCCGAAAATGGTGATCAGCTTTATGCTTGGGAAAAGCCACATCAAACACTCAGAACTTTTTTATGGCTAACAGGATGGACTCGAAACAAAAAAGCAAAAATTGGCGATAAAGGATGTCTCAAATATATTCGTTCTTCTTGTCATGGATTATGGTTTTTTAAAAGGAGGCACACAGAATGAATGAACTAACGAAGCTAAAACGGCTGTTCAAAAAGATCGAGGATAAGTATGAAAAAGAAAAAAGTCTGATCAAGAAAAAAAGACTGTTCAAAAAGGCTGTAGCTATAGAGAAACGGATCTCGGAAATAACTTTATAAAGGAGGTGACAAACGTGCATGACTTATACACAAAATTCATATTAACCGTGATCGCAATATGTCTTATATGGATAACCATAAAACCATTTGTGATTACACCGGTACATGCGGATTCAACGACAAAAGTGGATATTGTTAAGGTAGGCGGGGTGTCTATCTATAACAGATCACTACCGGTATATATTAAATAAAAGGAGGTGCACTATGAGTATTGAGATCAGATTCAAACTATCCAATGGACAGCAGAGGATATTAAAACCCCTTCAGAAAAAAATGCATGAAGCATACCTAAAAGGTACAAAGGGAGCCCTCATGCTTCAAATCGAAGATAACCTGAAGGAAGCCATTGGCTGTTTTATCCCACATGAAATATGGAAAAAAGTTAACGGAATACTCGAACCGTGGCTCACAAAACAATTGGAGGTGCTCGATGAAAAAAAGTCATAAACATACTGAGCTGTCCGATAAGGTTTGTCGTGATTGCGGCAAGCGTCTTAAGAAACGGCTTGTCGAAACTAAATCTCCAAAACACATAACCCGGTGTTATCCGCATGGTAGAGTCTACCGGCTGAAACATCAACACGATAAGGATAAAACTCAAATACGTGTACCGCCATCAAGGCGAAAGGAGAAAAAATGATGTTAACTTATGAAAAAGTCTTAAAAGAGGAGTTTGAACGACACGCTGAGACCGTGAAACTAATTAAACGGTATGAACCACTATTTGAGATCGTTCATGAGTACGCTGAGAAGTTTTCCGAAAATCATCAACATGATGGTAATAAAAGACATTCGGATTTAACCTTTGCCCTTAACTCCGGTACTATTAACGCATTGTCTCTAAACCTTTATCTTGCACCGGATGATAAAATCATTAAAGATATCGGTTGGATTGTTGAAGAATTAAAAGATTCCGCTAAATTTGAATTCATAAAAGAAGGTGACTATATCGAAATAGGATGGAAGGGCTGGCGATTTAAGTTCAAAGATAAATACATGGGTGAAGAAAGTAACAGCCCTGTAATCTATCCAGAGTTCTTACTTCGAGTATGGTTTGGTAATTCACGACACTGTAAGAAAGTCGGTACAGGCAAATTTGAAGAAGTGATGAAAGTCGAATGTGAGGAATAAGGAGGTGGTGTAAATGGTTAAACGAAGCGGTATCACAAAACAGGTTCAGATCTCGATACCTGATTCACTATTATCCAAATTAAGGGAACGTGCCAAGGAGGAACACCGATCTCTTTCAAATATGGTTACAGTACTCTGCTATGAAATATTTGATAAGGAGGTTGAAGATGAAGACCAAACACTTTGAACGGATTATCTGGATCATAATACTATTCTGTATCGCGGTTCTGATCGTAAGGAACGTTTTCTTTTATCACCTGTAAAGAAAAAGGGGATGTCAATTATTTGACATCCCCTTTTTTATGCACCTTCGCAAAAAATCCTTTATATATAGGGGAAACATAGACCAATAAAAAAACCAATGGACGAGAAACGCCTACAACCTTTACCACAGCGGGTTTACGAGGGGTCTTTTAGTATTGGTGAGATTTCACAACAATTTTAACCTTTTTTGACCATCTTCAGGCAAATTTTAGCTGAAAAAAACATTTTTAAATTTCAGTAATGATTTTACAGATTTAAAAATCAATCTTACAAAAATGTAGTTTGTAACACTTCACAAAAAAATGGTGTTACAAACTATCCGTAATACTTACGCAGGTTTAAGGTGTAACTGTAACATTTGGATTTTTTCGTCTGTTATTCCCTATATATAAAGAAAACAAATAGTTCCAGCGTTTTGTAACATTGTAACACGTAAAAAAATACAGAAATAAAAAAAATGTTCGAAAATTTCAACCTCGACTTTTTAATTTTTTAAAACAAACTCAACGTAATGTTACTGGTGTTACAACCTGTGCATATCTATCTGAAATCATTAGAAATAGTTTGTAACATTTCAACAATTTTTGGTGTTACAAATTCTTGTAAGTGTGCGGAATCATTGAATTCGGTTGTAACACCATCTTGACGTAAATTGTCACTTTTTTTAAAATATGAAATAAAATTGAAATGTTACGAAGGAAAAAAAGTTGATAATCTTTAAAAGTGACAATTTTTGTCACCTACTTTTTAATAGCTTGATTTTATTATAAAATTTTGAGTCATTTTTAAAAAAAAGTTTACATTAAACTGATAAAGACAGACCCACATTTAACATCCTAATTTTATTATATTATTTTGGTAGTTTGATAAATACCTGTTTTATTTATAAAATCTTTCATTTTAGAAAAAATACAAAAATCATCCTTTTTAGTTGGTGTTACATTGTAGTATGGACAAAAGTGGACACCCTCCCGGTTTAGGCAGTTTTTGGGGTAAAAAGTTATTTATGAACGTCCCCTAAAACAAAAGTCTAAAAATCGACAAAAAAAGGGTTATTACAAATTAATGTAATAACCCTTTTTATTTTTACATCTTGCGTTCAGTTATAGTAGTTAATTTCTGTCACAGTAACAGAACCGGCCGAATGGTCGATGGGGCAATGTCATAACGGATATTATAATATCTTAGCTGGTTATGATTAGTCTTTGCCGTATACTCGATAACAATCGGAAATCGGGCACCGGATATACATATAAAATAGAATTGATTATCTAATCCCTGAATCATCAATTCAATACTTGGAATCAAGACTGACTGATCAATTAAGATGTTAGGACTCCTTGAAAGAGCCTGTGGCACCGTAATGAACAAAATCATTACGGCGATGACGAACAACGAAAGTAAAAACGAAAAAAGTTTCTTCATACGGCATTCTCCTTTTAAGTTAAAAGTTAATAAAATTTAAGTCGAATAATAAATCTTTTTTATTTTGTTGTCAAGGATTTTTTTTAAAAAATTTTAAAGGATCTGAAGTTTGGAAGGATCGATCTCGGACTTGGCGAAGATTTTCTCACACTTAGCCTGCCATGTTCTTACTACTCCACCATCTTTTGTTCTCCATAGTTTATTAGAGAATCCTAATATCCGCATCATGGTGCCAAGTTCTTTTTTCGTATTCACCTTTATTCCTAAAAACCTCATTCTCTTTATCACGACATCCAGATACACATGGATAATTCCGTGTTCTATGATAACGGCATTATCTATGAACTTTTCAGGTTCTTCATATTCGCCACGTCTGATATCGTCCTTGATCAAACCTTTGATGGTGGATATAACAGTCTCGTCTTCGGTCATTTCAAGTTCCGTAGCTTCCTGTAAGGCTTCTTCGATTATAGGAAACCAAGTTTTTTCGTCAATAGGTCTCATGACTTTGCGTGTAAGAGCCATGAGCTTGGGTCTAAAAGATCTCGGACTTACAAAGTCTTTCGGAGTGATCTGGAAATGCGTATTCTGATCTTCTATATAAACACGATACATAACCTCACTATCCGGGTAACGCATGATCTCCATCTGGTAGACGTGCTTACCTATTACACTTGAAAGCTTGTCCATACCACAACGGCTTGCTATCGAGACAACCGTAAGATTC
>Ga0209976_10000624_pt1 | contig 22548 bp, 14 predicted proteins | sample SumtaG_FD_182806 | JGI IMG/M metagenome (GOLD analysis project Ga0209976, IMG submission 182806) | Deep subsurface microbial communities from Indian Ocean to uncover new lineages of life (NeLLi) - Sumatra_00157 metaG (SPAdes) (version 2) | ecosystem: Environmental > Aquatic > Marine > Oceanic >...
AACCTCATCCTTTAAGATATTGTCCTGTATTAATTTGACCAAAACCAGGTAGGGATATTTTAGCTTTAACTTTGAAATCTGAACAACAGCACTGTTGCCTTGGATCTTTTCCACTTCCTCTTCCATCATAGTCAAATTATTCACGGTGTTTATATGGATCGATGCATTCTCTATAGGTTCCCTTGCCTGAATCTGGAGCTTTTCCCCATTCCTTTCAACCTTCAAGTTCACAGGCAAACCCACGATACAGGACATAACATCATTTGATTCTTCCGGAAAAATGAGGCGCGTCCTGCCGTTTTTTTTCTCAGTTGGAATTGGACGATGATTCCAAACATCCACGTAATGCCAATTATCAGGGTGTTCCACTTCCATGAATGGACCTATCAGGCGGTTGTCCAAACTGCGGTTCACGTTCTCCCGGCCAAGCTGATATGCCGGATAGACACATTTTTCGGCAACAGGAAATGCGTTAATGTAAAGATCATCACGTAAATCTGCTATAAGCGGCACCGGAGTTTCAGTTAAAAAAGCATCACGATTTTCATGTACGATTCTGCTATAGCGCTGTATAAGAATACGTTCATTCCATGAAAACCTGTTAATCTCCCCAAAAATATCCTCCCACACAATGAGACCGGTACCATTAAACAAAGCATTGTAAACGAGCTCGTCGCGCTTCCGGGCACCACGGTTGATGTTATGGACATTGTGTTCCGGGAAAACAAAACGAAAGAGATCGACATTGGGCATTTTATTGGTCGCGTTGCCTTGTTGGTTCCAGCTCCCGGTCACCAACCGTGCAGCTTCTAGGTCAGGCCGCCCCTCGCTAACGAAAACGATATTCGGATTCACAGCATCTACGGCATCTCTGAATGCGATGTCGGATTCACTCATTGTGTCCAGGAAAATGCCATCCGCACCGATAGCTTCTGCAATACGGGCTTCTTGTTTGAAATGATCTTTTCTGCCTCTCATAATATCCCAGGGCTTATAAGGTATAAATACCTGCACATCACGCAAGTGCGCCAGATCCACCATCTTTTTTAAGCCTTCCAAACCACCTGGCAGGTCTTCATACATAGCGAATTGATCGCGATCGTCAATACCCATCCGGGGATAATCATGCCAAAGGAGCATATAATCATAGCCCCCGAAATTTTGTTCTCCCTCGTCCAGAAACTCGTTGATTCTAAACTGGTTTAATACCGGATCGTAAATATCATGCCCGTAGAGAAAAGTGAAATGGGAAATGAAACGCTGCCGGTATTTTTTCTGTATTTTCCGCTTGTAGTAGGTGAAATCGAAATTGGAACGTATGTATTTCTTGAATGCTGAGAAAGCCGCGTGCCAGTCCCCTTCGTGTGGCGCAATCCTGCAATCTATGACCTCAGTCTCTTCACCGGGTTTCTGGGTTAAATTAAAAGTCCTCGAAATAAAGTCATCTTTATCATTAAAATTGAACTTGAGTGCTGAATTAATTACATGAAAATAAATCCCCTTATTTTCCTCAGAATTATAGATATCGATCGGCAGCTTCGGATCGGTAGCCCGGGTAAAATAGAATATAAAATCTTCAGGTGAATCCAGGCAGAAGAAGCTGCCTTGAGCCGGAATCAGATAATGATTCTCCGATTCCTTCCCAATTATGATTTTCTGCATTAGCGGGAAAGTTATTCCACTATTCCACGTACGGGGAGCACGATAGGAGCGACCTCCCGTTGCCGTATTTCGTACTTTAGCATTCCATTCCAATTCAGGTCCGTTACCCAAGGAAAATACTTGTGTCACGATAAGGGGATTTTCAACGTAGCTCGACTGCTGGGTGATTGTAACTGAAGCACTCCTCGCTGTTTGTTTGTCCTTGATAGTGACTAGATGAAACCCGACATCATCCAGCCACCCACGATTTCTGACGGATAGGAATAATAAGTCGGGATTTCCTGCTAGGGCATCTGAGCCAGAGACTAAGTTCACGGCCCCCGCGAGCTTTACACCTCCATCCAGCGATATGGTATACCGCATTGTTTCATTTTCGAGAACGATCTTCCTGACGTTCGCTTTATCAGGAAGATAGATAATCTTTGGATTAGCGTAACCCAACGTGGGACTGACAGTAAAAAACGCACAGGCAAGAAGGATTAACTGAATCATTTTTTGAAAATAAGCACCCATAACTAGACTCCCATGAGATGAAAATTATTGATCGTACGCCAGGCCCGTTTTATTCCGCGTCCTTTACACAGCGGAAACCAATTGATCCACTTCGATTCAGGGCGGGGGTCATATGCCAAAACTTCGTACGCTGATAATTTGTTATCGGCCCGCCTTGCATGTACCATCGGCTGCCTTTCGCAAAGAAATAACTTCCGCCACGTAACCACGAAAAGTAATGATAGCCATCGGCAGAAAATGAATCCGTCCATTCCCAGACATTACCGGCCATATCTAAACAACCATATGGACTGGCACCATTTTTATAACTTCCCACCGGCTTCGTCCCGTCCGAATCCATATTTGCCTTCTTAGGATCAAAAACATTCCCCCACGGCCAGGTCCTCCCATCTTCGCCCTGGGCGGCTTTCTGCCATTCCGCCTCGGTGGGCAGTCGCTTACCTGCCCACTTTGCATAGGCCTTTGCATCATCTAATGACACCCACACTACGGGATGGTCAACCTTACCCCTTGGATAATTGCTGCCGCGCCAGTTCTTGAGAAAGTTTTCCGGGAATTTCGGTTTGTATCCAGTTGCATCCAGAAATTGCTTGAATTGTCTATTGGTGACTTCGGTCTTGTCAATATAAAACGCGGGGATGGAAACCTGCTCAGTTGAACGATAGCGGACACCTGCTTCATCCACGATTAAAGAGTCAAGAGTCAAACCCTCGCGCCAACGATATTCAACCCTCATGACAAATTCTCCGGCGGGCATCAGAACCATGTTCTCGAAAGCCGTCGTTTGCAGGTAAGCGATATCGGAAAATGCCAAGAAGGAGAACGTCATTATGAAGTACTTCACGAGGAGTTTTGTAAACATCCTTGCCTCCGTTAAATGCGTGGTTGTTTCCTGAGAACGAGACAAATGGAATACCCGTTACAATGAATTGCTGACTGCAATGGTGATGACGGCCATCAAAAGAACAATGAGCCCCTTTTTAAGCAGCGAACTTGCAGCGGCGGGAGCACCTTTCCACTCACCTTTCCAGATACCCCAAAGATTGCCGACCACAATTGATAAGGAAATAAATAGCGGCCAGCCAACTATGATACCCCATTTCCCTAATTTTACGGCACTCATTCCATATAGATAAAAGCTTCCGATCCACATGATAGCCATTAATGCACCCAGCCCAAGATTGCGTTTTGTCTCCGGGACTGACAGACTACTCAGGTTCTTCCGGCTGATCATAAGGTACAGGCAGTAGCCGAAATTGACGATAAAGCCCATCGTGAAAAAGAGCGCCCAAACAGCATTGCCGGCAAACATGTCTGAGACGCCAGCCGCTTTTGCCTCATCAATCACGCTTGTGCCAAAGGCCATTCCCACGTTCGGCAAACAGGATAGAACTCCAGCCAGAATTGCAATTGTCAATCCGACGCCAAAGGAACCCGACCTAGCCTCGCTCGTGGATTCAGTATCCGGCTGCTTACGTGAACCGGCTATAGAGCAAAGAATGATGCCGATAATAACAAGCGCCGTGCCTGCCAGTAAAACCAAGCCCTTTGCTGCCAGCAGGGTGCCCGGGAAATACATCACGAGCGGTATCAGAGCGCCAAGGCTCGCTATCAGGCCCATAATGATGGGATAACCCAAAGCCATACCAAGCTTGTCCATTCCTAAGCCAAACAGTATGGCGCCGACACCCCATCCGGCGCCGAAAAGCATCAATATGGTAATGTCTGTCAAAGGTACCGAGGCGTAGACGGACAGGATATGCGGAATAATCAGAAGGGCTAGAAACCAATTGAAAACGAGCATTCCAAGCAATGAAAATGTCGCCCAAATATGTTCCCATTCCCACTTCTTTGTCATTGTCATTGGCAACACGAACGTACCCTGGCATAATCCGGCTACCAGAACAAAAGAAAATCCTAAAATGAGTGCCATGTTTCCTCCATCATAATTTTTCGCCTAAGTGACCCCGTACTGGTATCCACCTGCTAATAACCGTGGTACCCATTGAAAGTCTTTCATCTGTATCCCGTATCGCACCGTTAATCAAACAATCGCTGTTGAAATCATTCCAGCCGGGAAATCATTTCAGGTTTTGTAGAACAGCTCCTATCAATTGATCCACTTCTTCACGATATGGATAGGATTCAATCGTTTCCCTCTTTTGGGTGGACAGGGAAGCGGTCGTGACCCCCAGGGCGATTGCTTCCAGCATCGGTCGTTTCTCACTTAAGCCGACCGCCAGACCAGCGTTAAATGCATCCCCGGCACCAACACTATCGACCACATCGACTTTAAGGGCTGGGACGAGCTGGACGCCATTTGGGGATGCCCATATAACACCCTGGGCTCCTCTCGTAAGAATGACATTTTCCACCTTCAACTCCAGCAGTGCTACCGCCAGATCCCTATCATCGATCGGATCATCGGGGTCTAATCCGAGACATACCCGGCCTTCTGTCTCGTTGGGTGTCAAAGCATAAACGTTGCTCAAATCATTATTCCGCAGATCAAGCGCAGGAGCGGGGTTCAATATTGACTGCACACCATTTGCTTTCGCGATTTTGGCAGCTGCAAGGGCGGTGTCCAACGGGATCTCCAATGGAGAGAGGATTGCGTCAGACGATTCAATTAGTTGGCTGTTATCTGAGATATCTTGCGGTGTGAAGTCTCCATTGGCAGCGATATCAATAACTATCGCATTCGTACCTTTAGCACTAAAAACGATAAGTCCTACCGCCGTGGGCAAATTCTCCGAATAGAGGACACCCTTATGATCCACTCCTTCTTCTTTTAGTAATGAAACGAATCCCTCTCCAAACGAGTCTCTGCCAATTTTGCCCAAAAACATGGCGTCAGCTCCCAGCCTGGCGGAACATGCCGCCATATTTGAGCCCTTACCGCCGTGTGTAGTGTGGTAGTTTCTTCCCAGAACGGTCTCCCCTTCGAGCGGAATCCGGTCTGTGTCCATTACCAATGCAACGATATAACTGCCGACTACGGTAACTTTTCCCATCTACTTTCCTCTTGCAGTAAAATAACGGCCTCTCGAGCGCTTAATCCTTAAGTTTATTAATTGTGTGCTATTTTTAACATCTATGAGTATTATTCAGGCTAGATGATTGTCTATGTTTATTCCACGCAGTGAAGGGTTTAGCCTACCTATCCTACAGCACATCATACATTGCCAGAATATTTTCTATCGATATATCCGCTTGAATATGGTGTGATCCGGCAAGAATATAGCCGCCATTTCCGCCTAGTATTTCGGAGGTGCATTTTACCTTTTCTTTGACCTGGTTGGGCGTAGCTGTCGGTAGAAAATGTTGAATGTCAATACCTCCATGAAAAGCAATACGACCTCCGAACTCTTCAGCGAGCTTCTCAGGATTCATATTCTTGGCGGCCGGCTGAATAGGGTTTAGAATTGCCAATCCCATTTCAATAAATGAATCTATCATAGGATAGACCGCTCCGCAGCAATGCATCATTGTCGGTTTGCCGTAACTACGTGCAATATTAATTATTTCCTGATGATAGGGCTGAATGAAATCCTTATACATTTGTGGATTTATAAGAAGACTATCCTGCGACGCGATATCATCGTAAAAATAGATAACGTCGATTAAATCACTCGCTAAGCTTAGCACTGCATGCAGGTTCTCGATATGGACCTCTGCAATACGTTCCATGACATATTGTGGCATTTCAGGTTGCATATTCAGATCCAGCAGAAATTTCTCAAAATTATAGAGCGACCAGCTAGTCTCAAAAACAGATCCAATCCGATACCGAATGTTGTAAACTGCGTTATCATTCAGCTCATTGATGTACGAGACCAGGTTGTCAAAGCTCCACCAATCCGGCTGCGGCCATTGGTATTTCTCTAAGTCCGCTACGCTTTGTGCTTTTTCTAATGGAAAGGAGGCAAACTCATCGTATGCACCGTACTTGTGTGGAACTCTTCTACGATGTGCCCCCCATATATCCCGATTACTCCCATCAGGTTCAATCTTTCTCCACATGCCACCCACAGAGGAGCGTTCCATTGAAGCAGCCGCATCAACCTGTGAAGAATCAACTCCCGGATATTGACAAAAGCTATCATAAGAAACGATCCGACAATCTACATCTAAGTATTTTAGTATTTCATTTCGATCCTCTGTACCGAAATAGTCGCTCAATTTCTTCCATATTTCTGGCACGGCAGCAAAATCTCGAGGCATTCTATCTGGCCTTTGAAAAGCGATAGCTTTATTGACTCTATCCTTGTGAGATGTATCTTTTTCAGTCAATTGATGTGAATTCCCGATCTATCTTTTATAGAAATAACCGGCAGACGGAATATTAAACACGCGAATATCCCGGCCCACCGAGTGTCCGAATACTCCATCGTAGAATAGAGTACATTAGTCAATGTTCTCAACCTGTGCCCGGTAACACAAGCACGGAAGATTTATTTTTTACTGCGGGGCTAAGGAAAACTGATCGCCACATCCGGATTGACGGAATTAGAGTAGCTCTGGATCAGTATGGGTCCATCTGGGGAACATCATAATCTTGGCTTCTAGTGCTCGATTTACGTCACCCTCGCCGTTATAATGAGAGCTAAACCAACGACGAAAGACGTGAACATGAGCGCAATAAGTCGGTTGGTTCCCGCAGGCGCCTCTTTGAACTCCTTCCAGATGAAAACGCCCCAGAAAGCCGCCACCACAGTGGCTCCTTGACCCAGGCCGTATGAAATGGCAAATCCGGCCTCACCAGCAGCGATGATACTGAAAGACATACCTATGCCCCAAACGACACCACCGAGAATACCAATTAAATGCAAACGAGTATCCCCTTTCGTAAAATAATCACGATAAGGCACGGGATTGCCCACGAAAGGCTTGGCCATCACAAAACTGTTCCACAGAAAATTGGAAAGCAACAGACCCAGGGAAAAGATCATAACAGCAGTATAGGGGCTCAGCTTGCCGGCCTCAAGATTAACGAAATCCTCGGACATGGAAGCGGCCACAAACCGATAGAAAAAGCCCATAAGCACACCTGCTGCAACGGAAATAGCGATACCCTTCGTGCGTGTTTTTTCTCCCGTAGTGGGCAGCCGCTTATACGCCAGCGCATCAATCAGGATGGCCCCAACCACCAGGGCAACCCCGATAAACAACACAACGGGATTACCTACAGGTGTAGCGACATAATTCGTAATTACGCCGATGGCAAGGGCAAGCCCGACGCCTATGGGAAAAGCCACCGCCATGCCGGCAATATCAATTGCGGCTACCAGGAGAATATTGGACAAGTTGAAAATGACCCCGCCCAGGAAAGCCAACCAGAGAACCCGGCTGGTTGCCTGGTCAAGATCAGCGAAAAAACTTCGCCCGACAGAACCCAGGCTACCCAGAGTCAGTGCTAATATCAAAGAAAGCAGGAATACGCCTATGGCATAATCCCAGTAGAACAGCTGGAATGGCCATTTTTTTGTAGCCAGTTTCTGCGTATTGGCCCAGGATCCCCAGCACAGCATCGTGATGATGCACATCACGACAGCGAGGAAATACGATTCTACTATAACCATTTGTTTCTCCTGATCTATATTAGCGGAAGAGCATGCACCATTTTACTGGTGCAGGATTAATCGGGGTTTAACTATTTTCCAGTATCGCTTGTTTTTGCGCGAACTGAGTATCTACCAGTGCAATCTACTTGGTTTATGCTAGCGCATAACCTTCGACCCTGCTAGGTTCCGAACCGGAATCCCACGGTGAATAGATGCACTGTCTTCAATAAACCGTAATCTATGTAGGCGTAGTCAATTCGTCCGGCCAAATTGCGCATCGCGAAATTGATGCCGCCGCCAAAGGTATAGCTTTGTTCATCATAGTTTAACTTGTAACCCCCTCGCAGTGAGAAAGTACTCATCAATGTATACTCTGCCGCAACGTGAACCCGTTCCCGGCTATCATTAGGATGTGATCCCTCGAGATAAGAAGTCAGGTGATGTTGACTACCATCGGTTGCTTCGATGATATCATAGCTGATACCAAGGCGGAAGTCCAAAGGCATGCGTACGCTTTGGGGTAAACCATATACTTCGGTAAAGCCTGTAAACTCAGCATCCTGGCCAAAATTCCTGGCAACCATAGATATTTTCAACGTACGGAATCCTGTATCAAAATACAGGCCGAAGTCCATGTTAATATTCTTCACATCCGTTGAATCCAGAGTTTCATGGATTTGCCCAAAGTTGGCACCGATGCTCAGCTTATCAGTTATCTTCCGTGCATAGGAGAGACCAACAAGTAAGTCTCCAGCCTCGAATGTCCCTAAATCACCGCTACGAGAGGTAATTAACCCGTCAGCGTCCTCTACATTTTCAGTCCTGTACATGGTTCCAGCATCCAGGCTGGCCAGGTGCAATCCTACTACACCCCAATTGCCGAAATTCTTGGCAATCGCAGCAGTCATATAGGTTATGTCAGCAACATAGTCCAAGCTACTGAGGCTAACATCGATGTTAGGAATATCCACCAGTGTCGCCGGATTACTGAATGCAGCGCTGGCATCATTATTAAGCAAACCGCTTACATTTGCCAACGCTGCAGAGCGTGCGTTTGTCGGCAAGTGAAGGAATTGGAAGCCCGACTGCCCCACCCTTTCAAACGGGGGTGGATCAAACCCGGGTATTATTCTTTGTCCATATATCGCTGAAACTTGGAAACTGATGGCAAGTGCAGCGATAAGCATTATCTTTAAACGTTTTGTTATCATGATAAGTACCTCATAAAATGTTACTCGAATTCTTTCCATCTCTGTTTAGGTTAGAATTCACTTACTTGATGATCACAAACTTGCCGACCTTGCTCTCGCCCTCATGGCCTTCAACATTTGATTCCACATGGACCAAATAGATGCCAGGTGCTACGAACTGCAGGTATTTGCTAACCTGGTAATCACCTAATGCTCTCGAGCCCCAGGCCTCGTCTCCGCTGCCGTCATCATGCTCGATTTTCCGCACTAGATCACCCGCCAAGGTGTAAATACGGATTGTGCAGGCTGCAGGTATGTTAACAATCTCTAGCCTGCTTCCTTCACCCGATCCCAACAGGCCACTATGTTGCTTGAATGGATTTGGATATACCCTGATATCGTCCAGTTCATCGCTTGTGGGTGCCATTGGATAAGCAGGTTCGGAGTTGCCATTGACCATGCCACTCTCAAGTGAAGGTAGAGTGGTTACAGTAGCGTCACCTGGCCATGGGGTACTTTTTGGAGTATCATAGGCGGTGACTACATAGTAGTAACCAACTCCTAACTGAGCATCTGTATCAACGTAAGTAATCAGGCTGTTTTCCAAATGAGCAGCGACATCTGCTACGGCGATGTCTTCTAGCAAGGTCCATGGACCTACACTTTTAAACGTGGATTTATAGAGTCTGTAGCCTGCTACGTCATCCACCAGGTAGTCGGGATCTACATATGAATCAGGGATCGGATCCCATTGAATCTTGATACCACCGGCTACCCCTTTAACGAGGATTGAATTCGGACCCTCATTGCCCATGTAGGCTGGTGTGGGAGGAGGATGTGGCATATCATAGCCGCGGGCATATAATTCCACTGCGGCATCCACATTGGCCCATAGTGAGTTGCCACCTTCGGGGAGATGGGCCTCATTCACCAGGGCCTCAGCCACGGTGCTGACTTGATTCGCCACATACGAGTAATCCATCATACCACCTACAATAGCCAACACGAATTTCAGGCTGTCACCGGGTGACATATCGTAGGGCCCCGTTGAGTAGATGTAGTCCAGATGATACTCATAACGCCCGCGTGCCCTGGGTATCGCAAGTGCGTCGGCTGCATCCAGTGTTGTACCGTCTTCCAGTGTTGGCGCCGGCGGCTGGTCATATGTCATCGAAGCATAGAAATAGGAGTCCGAGTCTACGTCTACCTCTGGATTATCGTTCGTCGGATCAATCTGCAACCTGCTATTGTGCTGGACCAGATTGGATTTATCCACGATATTCATATGATCATGTTCCGGATCGGCAGGGTTAGACTGTTCCGGTTGATCCAGCCAATAGTAGGTGAAATAACCAGGCGCCTGGAAGTCGTGATTGATTGATGCGGGAGCGCCCAAGTCAGCCGGCTCACCCAAGTCACTCTGTGTCAGTCCATATTGCCAGGTTACGAACTGCTGCAGCTCAGGATCGTATTGCCGGCCATCGTGGAAATAGAATGCCTGGTGCTCTATATCCCATTCATAGAGATCGTCATCCCACCTGTTAGCGGCCAACGATAGCTGGAGAGATGCAGTCGGAGCGAACCTTATATCGGTTAATTCAGCATCACCGGTGTTAATCAATGTATACTCATAGATAAGGAAATCATCGTACATGGGATAACTCCATGCAAGTGCACGAAAATCAATATCGACACCATACTCGATCAACTCAACCCCGCCGGTGAACACCTCCTCTGCGGGGATAGCTGGATCTACAAGATTGTAGTTTTTCACCAAGTTGGGATTTTCTTTTGCCCTTACCTTTTCCGCATTAGGGGCATACGCAAGCAAATACCGGAATGGTATTCCGACTCCATCGACTTTCGCCCAGATCATAAAACCGGCCCATTCAGCGTTACCGTAACTGTTCCAAAGGTCGGCCCCCTCTTTGAACCCCGGGTAGTCGAACTTGTAGGCGGTGGCGTCACCATGCATGTCACCAATACCACCCGCATTATAGATTGTCGCCCACATTTTCGTTCTCGTCATATCCCTGGATCCTATGTCCTGGCTATGTAGAGACGAAATAAATCCAAAGAGCAGCATCAGGATGGGCACCCAACGCCATTGGATATTTCTCTTGGAAAGATTGGTAATTACCATATTAACCCCTTTACTCATAAAACTTCTTATTTATTGTGCTATAAAACACTTCTTCACTCAGAGATTTGTTGGCATCAGGCTCGCAAGCAGGAATCATCATATTGAATCCAAACCACTCGAAAGCCTGATATCCACAATCGTTACTCACTTTTCCCAGCCTATAGCTCTACTCCCAGGGTGAGATATAACATCCGCCTCGGCTGAGCCATACTATTGTAGAACCACCAATCATCATCAACCGTTACGGGCTGCAGTTCATCAAAACCTTCTCGCAGCACATCAACTGATTGTTGTGGCGGTCTATCATCTTCTTCCCATGCGCGCAAATCGTTACCGCTCAGCATTCTCAGGGTGTAATTGTCGAAGAGGTTGTACACTTCCAAGCCCAATATTGTGGTGAAGCCGGCAAGATCAAAGCGTTTCGTTAACTTGAGATCGGTATTCTGATGGGCAAACCACCTCTTGTTGTTCGGTCTCTGCAATTCAGTGTAATCCAGCGGATAGTACGTATATTCCGGACCCTGGAACCATTCGTAATAGAGACTGACCGCTATGCCTCCCAGCAAACCGGCGGGACCGAGATTCCCAGGTGTCATATAAGAAACATCACCTTTAATCGTCGTGCTGGAAAGCCAGGTGCTTTTTTCCTCGCTGAAACTATGCGGCTGATGAATTAATGTTGTGTCTTCGTCGTACCGCCAGTAGCCGTTGATACCACTAGTGTTCAAACCGTAGTTAACAACCGCCCTGGCGGACCAAACACCGTCAAACAGCTTCTCAAACGTGAGTTCCACACCTCTGTTGTCCCTGAAGGCATTATTGGTGTAGAAGGCGTTGTTATTGTTAGGCGCGGCGTCGCTGTGTGCAGTAGAGAAAGTCTCCGGGCCCCAGCCACCTGCCACTGAACTGCCGTCTCTACTGTAGGTTGATGCAAAGCCATAACGGGTTAACTTGCTGGCATCCTTATAAAAGGCCGCTATGTCCAGTCGGAACAGGTCCAGTATGCTTTGTGTATACCCAATTTCATATTGGATTGTTTGCTCGTAGGTCAGGCCGGGATTTCCGCACCAGCCCAACCACTGATCCATTCTGGCAGTATTGTATGGATCGTTTTCCTGCCAGCTGATGGGGAAGCCCATCAGCTTCGTGAAAGATGGCCTCTGATAGAAATGGCCATAGTTGAAGCGCAGCTTCGATGTGGCCGTCATGGGGAATGAGATTCCGAGGCGCGGCGCAATAGCCATTTTCCACTCGGAATCAACCGTATTGTGCTCTTCAAAGGCCTCGCTGGGGAACTGATCCCGATAATCGACATCAACCAGGTCTCCATGTTCTTCTTCGAACCATGCAATGGGCAGTTGATGCGCAGGCCAGAATTCATCCAGGTTACTGGGCCGTACACCGTCGCCGCCATTCCAGGGCTGTATGCCTAGTGGGTCCAAGATTGAAGCAGGATACGATTTATTCGCGTTAAAAGCATCAAACCTCAAGCCGATATTGGCAATGATACCTGAACCGGGATACTCGATCTTGTCCTGAAAGTAGACCGAAATGTCTATCGGTTTACCATCCCACACATTGTCCAGGTGCCAGGCATCACCGGCGGAATTCTCGAACCAGTAGTGTACATAATCCAGGTTATACAGTTTGGCTTCCGCACCTGTTTTTAACTGATGAGCAGGGCTTACCTGACTCACCAGGTCACCTTTTAATGATATGTCGTTGCTCTCGGAGTAATTGCCCAGCGCGAACGCCCGGCTATTCAGGAGAAAGCGTCCCGTCAGGTCTTGCTGAGAAGATCCCCAACCAACTACGGAAAGATCCTCGGTCATTTTAGAATAGTCGGTATATTCTTCAGTTATGTCCGACAGAAAGCTAGCCTGTACATTATAAAATGTTGCAGGACTGAGCGTATGATGCCAGGTCAAGCTGGCCATCAGGAAGTTCTTCTCCTGCGGTCCTTTCTGCCAGATACCACCCCAAGGGGCAAATGCACGGCCGCTCTCCGGGTGCTCTATCATAGCATTTTCCTGCCAGCGTGCCTCCTGCGAAGTCTCCATGTTATTCCAGTTGCTCTCGCTGTAGCCGGCCGTTTTGTACCAGCCCTTGAGCACATTCAAACTCAATTTCCTTTCCGGAGAAAAGTGGTAGTCAAGTTTGACTTGAACATTATATTCCGGATTGTATTCTTCAGCCTGTGGGAAGATGTTTACACCCCGCAGGTAGCGGCCGGATACCAGAAAACTCATGTTATCCATCAGCGAGCCATATACCGAACCCTCAAACTCTTGTTGACTGCGCTCAGCATAATCACCCATGATCGGATTCGGAGTAGTCTGCTGCTGATAGAGATCATAAATCTCTTGAGCCGTAGGTTCAGTTGTGCCGTCCCACTTTGCATTATTTGTGGATGTACCCGGACCGACGTATGTATTGAAGTAATCCGCAAACCGTGCGGGATCATCAGCTAACGCGAGCGTCCAATGCTCCAGATCATAATTATCCCGGGGCAATCCCTCGGAATAATAATTTGAAGCCCAATGGTATTTGCCGGCAGGCCGCATTCTGTACTCGAAACTGCCGTGAATGCCCCTCTTAGTAGTAGAGGCTTCCCTGGTGATCACGTTCACAATACCGGACATTGCCTGTCCATACTCAGCGTTGTAGCCACCGGTCATTATCGATATCTCCTGAATCGCTGACATATTCAGTCTCTGATAGTTATCACCGATAATACCGCTGTTCAGTGAAGCGCCATCCAGGATGTAGTTGAGTTCGCTTGATAAACCGCCACGTATAAAGGTCGTCGCACCAGTGTTTTGAGTACCGGTTTGATTATCAAGCGCATCATTCAGGTCGAAGATTGGAGCACGCTCTATATAACCCACGTCCATAACAATCTCGCTGCCGGTCACAGCATGTTCAACTATTGGTCTTTCGGCAGTGACGACTACTTCCTCTCCCTCAAGAACAGTTGGCCGTAGATCGAAATTGACATTGGTCGTACGGTCAGCAGCTACAGCAATATTTGATATAGTCATAGCCTCGTAACCAATAACACCAGCCTTTACAGAATAATTGCCAGGCGGCACATTCAATATATAGAAAAACCCAGCTTCATCAGCGCTCGCTCCTTTAGCAGTGTTTTCTATTATCACATTAGCGCCAGGTAGTGGATCTCCAGTTGCCTGATCGGTCACCAGACCTGCGATCTTTCCCGTGGTACCAGCCCAGAGAATACTCATGAAGAGGAAAATGAAAACGAGTAGGGGCGCGATAATCTTCCCCTGCGAGTAACTTACCTTTTTAGTCATTTTTCCTGCTCCTCACTTTGCTTGTCGTTATTTTTCGATATTAGCAAATTTCAAACTCTTCTTCTACTTCTGCCTCTTCGTCTACCTCGTCATCAGAGAACCGAGACAATGTTTTCACCGATTCGCGCACCACCAATTTTGTGGGTAGGACAACACCATTGGTCCCGGTGTTACTTTCTCCATCAATTTCACCAATTAATATTTTAAAAGCGATCTGCCCCATTTCCGCCGTCTGTTGGCTGACGGTCGTCATGGGCGTAGATAGATAATCAGAATAGGGCTGATCATCATACGAAATCATGGAAATATCTTCTGGAATCTTTAAGCCCTCTTCGGAAATAGCACGCCATGCACCAAGAGCTGTCAAATTGCTGCAAGCGAATATTGCTGTGGGCCGGGATGTTCTATTCAATAGCAGTTTGGCGCTGATGTAACCATTTCTCTCTCCAAAGCTATCCCCTACGATCAAGGATTCATCTACGGGAATATTATGCATTTTATGCGCATCTCTGTAGCCACGCAAACGATCATCGTTGACCGTAGTGTGGAGGAGGCCCTGAATGCACGCTATACTTCGATGCCCGTTTTCGATTAGATAATTCACTGCTTCTGCTGAACCTCTGTAATTATCAGATATTACGTATGGACATTTCAAGCGTGGGAAATGGCGGTCCGCAACGACCATCGGCACACCATCGTGACATAGCTGTTCTAAGTGGTGATATTCCTGGCCTATTGGACAAACAATCAAACCATCTACTTTTCGATTCTGGAAGAGCTGAAGGGAATCCACTTCGAGCTTGGTGCTGTTTTGGCTGTCACACAGCATAATGGAATAACCGTTTTTGCGGGCCTCGTTCGCGATGCTTCGGGCAAGAAGGGCAAAAAAGGGGTTTGAGATGTCCGGGATGATCAATCCGATGGAGTTGGTACGGTTCAACCGCAACCCGCGTGCCTGATGATCAGGGGTATATTGCAGTTTAGTTGCCGCGCGGCGAACAATATCCTCGGTTTTCTCACTGATGCGATAGCGCTCTGCCTCACCGTTTAGCACTCGGGAAACAGTTGTGACTGAGCTGCCGACATGGTCTGCGATGTTCTTCAACGTGACGCGTTTTTTTCTAGCCATTCGCTAATGCCTAACGGATGTCTGAAACCCTTTTAGAATGAAGATTCACCGTACTTCTCTAGAATATGCACAAACGTTTGTTCGTATTTTAAAACGTCTTCCCCGCCGAGTCAAGCACTATTTCACCAGAACTTCCCCTGAATACTAGATTTATAGGGTTTTATCCTATTGATATATCAAGAGATATGGGGGCTTGATAAGTGGAGAGGGCTGTTTTCTGGGAAAGAACGAGGGGGAACTTTTTCTATCGCTTTGTTGTCCTTATCTATTGCCATTTATTGCTGAGATTTATACTTTCTCGTCGCGCAAGCATAGCGCTATAATAAGCGCAATATATTGCGCATAACGCCTGAATGAACCTTCTGTGCAATTACATTTTTTGCTTACTTAGTCCTCCCTGAAAAATCGCCCCCATCAAGCCAAACGAGCCAGATAGGATTGAGGTAATAGGTAGTAGTTGCTGAGCAGGCCAATGCCACGAATGCCAACCACGCCAACTTAATTTGAGCATCTTTGCCGGACATGATGTCTGTAAGAATCAGAGGTATTATAGCTAAACTCAGGCAAAGGAGGATATGCCCATGCGCCGGTTTAAGCTGTTAAGTTTTCCTGATCTGGAGATTCAGGAAAACCGCCATACGCCTCCGGTGCTCATCGAAGCGACCCGCCAGGAAGGCGGCGAGGAGTACTGGGTTTTCTATAACACCACGCGTTTCAGTGGTAAGAAACTCATGGTCCATCCCGGCGGGACCTTCCAATCCCGGGATAATGGGGTTTATGATATTCTGGTTTGGGCTGGACAAGGTGAGTACGGCGGCTTTGAAGTTGAGGGACAAAATCCCGATCTGGATGAACTGCTGATCTGTCATGAGCGGGCGGTTCAGCCCCTTGAGGTGCGAAACACAGGACGTGAAGATCTGGTGATCTTCAAGTTCTTCGGGCCGGATATCAATCCTGACGTACCGATGCTCCCGAGATATGCCGGCTAAAGCGCGGGAGACATCCAATCCGAAGGTATTCAGTTAAGGACGGAGTATAATGAAAGAATTACTACAAGAAATCTCTGACATGATCGTTCGTGGCCGGATAGATGCTCAGGCACCGTATCCGCCTGACATGGCCGGCCAGCCTGGTGTCAAGGAGCGTGTCGATGAAGCCTTGGCGCAAGGTCTCGAGCCAACCAGGATTATTCGGGAGAGCCTGATTCCGGGAATGGAGATCGTTGGAAAGAAGTTCACCGATGGTGAATATTTCCTGCCCGATATGCTCATGTCCGCTCAGGCCATGAAGGCTGGGATGGCAATCTTGGAACCACTTCTGACCGGTGATAAAAGCAGCATGCGCGGCACGGTCATTCTGGGCACAGTGAAGGGGGATATGCATGATATCGGTAAAAACCTGGTGGGTGTCATGCTTGAGGGAGGCGGGTTCAAGGTGTACGATTTGGGTATCGATGTACCAGTAGAGAGGTTTGTCGAGATGGCCGTGCAGTATCCGGATGCCGTTGTCGGTATGTCGGCGCTGTTGACCACTACCCGGGGAAATATGTGTGAAGTAGCAGAGGCGATCCGTCTGAAGGGGCTTGCGAATAAGGTTATTATCGGCGGGGCGGCGGTAGGACGGGCCTTCGCGAACGAAATCCAGGCTGACGGCTTTTCCCACAACGCCACTGAGGTGGTACCAATGGTGACAAATCTGCTTGGTATTCAAGGCTAACACTGGAGTTCTCCGAATGCCTGTTTTCCAAAGTAAGTTTGGGCAGGCTCCCGCCTGGTGTGAGGATGAGTATTGGATTATTTTTGCAGGCCAAGGGACTGTAATGACCGGGGGTCTTCATCATCCGGTGGGGTCCGGCCCGGCCCAGGTGGGAGCGCGTGTAAATGAAGTATCGCTTTAAAAACAATGCCCGGACTTAGTTAGTAAGGAGAAAAACTATAGATGGAAGCTATTCCAGCAGTCGACCAGCTTGCGATTTCCCACCCGTTCGATTTGCTCTTCGGCCACGCCCCGAAACCGGTCAGTTGCGGACGGGGCGTAGAGATCGGCGCAGGCCAGGTCCTCCCTGAGATCAATTTCACCCTTCCACCGATGATTATCGAAGAAAAGACCTGGCCGGAAGTGCGTAGGCATTATACCGAGATGATCCAGGGTGTCTGTCAGCGAGCGGTTGATCTGAAGGCACCCGGACTGGTTGTCGAGTTTGAGCTGCTTCCGCCCATGACACTGCATCCTGAGTGGGGGGCAGAGATCACCGAGCTACTTGTGCAGGCCCTGGACGAGTATCACCAAAAGGAGGGAATGCGTTCCGCCCTGCGGGTAACTCCCGTTGATGTCCGCGATAAAGAGCGGCCGCCTCGAATGCGCACTGGTGAGCCGATGGAATACACGCTGCGCTCATTCGAACTTTGTGCGCAGGCCGGGGCGGATCTGCTTTCAATTGAATCGACCGGTGGGAAGGAGCTCCACGATCAGGCTTTGGTACAGGCGGATCTGGCGGCGATTGTTTTTGCTCTGGGCGTGCTCGCCGTACATGATATGAGTTATCTATGGTCACGAGTTGTGGAGATTGCTAACCGAGAAAGCGTGATTCCCGCCGGTGATACGGCCTGTGCCTTTGCCAATACCGCTATGATTCTCGCTGAGAAAGGCATGATTCCCCGGGTGCTGGCGGCCCTGGTGCGGGTCGGCTCCGTGGTGCGGGGTCTTGAGGCTTATCGGCAGGGAGCCAGAGGGCCGAGCAAAGATTGCGCCTACGAAGGCCCTTACCTGAAGGCTATCTTGGGCATTCCTATTTCTATGGAGGGCCGCGCCAGCGCCTGTGCCCACCTCAGCACGGTAGGCAACATCGCTAGTGCCTGTTGTGACCTGTGGAGTAACGAGTCGGTGCAGAACGTCAGGTTACTCAGCACCGAGGCTCCGGTGGTTTCCATGGAGCACCTGATCTACGACTGTCGTCTTATGAATACTGCTCTCACCGAGGGGCACGATGCTGCCCTTTCCCTGCAACGCTGGATGATTGAGAGCGACGCATGTCATGATCCCCAGGCCTGGGTTCTACGACCCGATGTGGTGTTGGAGATCAGCAGCGAAATTGTGAAACATGAGCATCCGTTGGCGGCGACACTGGCAGCCATTGAGAAAGGGCTTGCGGTGATGAGGCAGGCTTCTGTTGATGGCCGGTTGGACTTGGCTCCTGTCGAGCAGCGCTGGCTTAATCTGCTGTCTACCCAGTTGGAGACGGTACCCCGTGATGAAGAACAACTTCTGGCTCAGGTCCGTAGCCGGTATGATGAGAATGTTTTTATCTGGGAAGAGTACGTACCTTATTTGTAGGAATAGGCCTTTCAAATTCTATAATCCAGGATTCTAGTGAGACAATGGGAAATATCCTTATCCTGTATGACAGCGCCACCGGCAACACTACAGCCATGGCCCACCTGGTGGCCGAGGGTGCCCAGCAGGTATCCGGTACCGAAGTGCGCGTGAAAACGGTAGATGAGGCATCCGGTGAGGATGTCTTGTGGAGTGATGGCATTGCGGTAGGATCGCCAACCAATATGGGGATTCTCTCTTGGAAAATGAAGCGTTTCTGGGACCAGCTGGGGGGTGAGCTCTGGGGTAAAATCGACGGTCGAATCGGTTGCGCTTTTTCTTCTTCCGGTGGCTGGGGTGGCGGGGCCGAACTGACGTGCCAGTCCATAGCCGAACCATCAAGATGCTGCTGCTGAAGTAGGGCTCAGGGCCAAATCAGATTGAAAAGGAAACACTACAGTATACGGAAGATAGCATACGGAAATAAACGCATGATCGTATGCACCTGTTTGTATTATCCTTAATGATGAAGCCACTCTAATTTGGGAGCAGGGGGTCGCTGGTTCAAATCCAGTCGCCCCGACATCAAATTCCCCGACGAGAACATCATTTTCCGTCGGGGATTTTTGTTTAAGCCGGCAGGGCCGTTGAAGAGGCCATGTACCCAGACAACCCCAAACAACCCCAAATAACCGACGAAATAGCGTACGGGTCATAGCATACGCAAGCATACGCAATTGCGGGTCCAGCGTCACTTGGCGGCAGATTCACAAGATCCAGCTGCCAAGAATCTTATCGACCTCCTCCGCGACAGCATTCCTCGCATCCTCTCGGATCCAACCCCGATCTAACAATAAATCATATTCTGTATACTGATACCGAACATGAGAGACTTAGATGATTCCCAGCCTCGATACAAAGAAGATCGCCCAGGCCAAGCTACCTGCTACACTCGCTACACTTTGATACACGAATACACTCGTAGACAACGATTTCATCAGATTTCGTTCTGCCAGGATTCACGGTCATGAGCTTCCCCCGATTCTTAGACAGATTTTATCCTGAAACAAAATGGTCTTCAACAGCCTCAGAATAGAGGCCAACCCAGGGCTCAGCGTGACGGGTGCGCTATAGCCTTCACATTCCATCAGATGGTGAATTCTCTTATATGAAGCTCCGATAATTTATATGTGCCCAGGCCTCTCTGATGGGCGGTTCTCAGGTGCGTGATATCGACGCCGCGGCAGTTGAGCAGCATGGCAGCGCGTGCATCCACAGCGATCATATCACTGCTCGCGATGATGGTTCTGGTGAGGATCGTATCGCCGATGTTGCCTCCGGACGGTCCATTGCGTGCCAGTATGCGGTATCCATCGGCGACAGTGAGTCCGGGTTTGAAAAAGGCGGCCAAATCGGAGATGGTTTGATTAAGCCGCAGGTGGAGTAGTATGCGGGTGCCTCCGCACAGACCCAGCAGGTTCTTTGCGCCGGCCGTGACGCGGGTCAGAGAGTGGTGCTTAACTATCGGTACGTTGATGATCACGTCCGCATCTAGGGCGCCTTTGAACACCGGCCATTTTCCCAGTGCCCGGCCCCCTAAATCAACCTTGATAAACTCGTCTTTGCTGTTTAGCAAAAGCTCACCGCCTGCAGACCGGGTGGCGGCCGCAATCCCACTGAGCCGGAATGATTTCTCGTAGTCATGCAGGGTATGATCGGCGACCATTACCCGGGCAGCACCGGCCTCGTGGCACATGGCAATGATCGTTCCCACGACCGCAGGATTGGTATTCGCAGCCTGCTCGGGAGTACGCTCGAAGCTGGCGTTGGGCTTGACCAGCACGGTGGCTCCCGGCCTGACGAACCGTTCCACGCCGCCGATGGCCTTTACGGCGGCGCGAGTAGCCTGGGAGGGGTCATCGCCCCGCACCACCGCCAGATCGGTGAAGGGATCGGTAAGTACTTGCGGACCGATGATGGCCATACTCAGCCCGCCGGCCACCGATCGGATGATAAAATCCTTTCTTGTAATCGGTTTCATTTACTTCTTATTGTGATCTTAAAGACTACGATTGACATTGGAAGTTACTTTCAAGTCTGGCTAGTCGGCTGAATGGGCAGTCCGCTTTATGATCTCATCCTGCAATTCCCTCTCCAGCTCCACGAAGTAATCACTGTACCCTGCCACTCGCACGATCAAATCTCGGTACTTCTCGGGATGCTTCTGCGCCTCCCGCAGCGTCTCCGCCGTCACCACGTTGAACTGCACATGGTGCCCGTTCATCCCGAAGTATCCCCTTATCAACTGGCCCACCTTCCGCAGGCCGTCTTCGCTTTCCAGCACCTGCGGCAGGAACTTCTGGTTCAGCAGCGTGCCCCCCGTCCGCAAATGATCGATCTTCGACGCGCTCTTCATCACCGCCGTGGGACCCTGCCGGTCCGTCCCCTGCACGGGACTGATCCCCTCGCTTAGCGGCTCGCCTGCCGACCGCCCCTCGGGCAGCGCACCGATCACGCTCCCGAAGTACATGTGCGAAGTGGTGGGGAGAAAGTTGATCCGGAACTGACCCCCGCGGATCGTAGGCCGCCCCTCCACCGACCGGTAGAACGCATCGAACACCCGCTGCGCCAGCTCGTCCGCCCGATAGTCGTCGTTGCCCCACCGCGGCGTGTCATTTCGCAGCCGCTCCCGCAGCGCCTCGTAGCCCTTGAAATTCACCGACAGCGCCTCCAGCAGCTCGCCCATACTCAGACCGCCGGCGCCGTACACGTGGTGCCTGATGGCGCTCAAACTGTCCGTAATGCTCCCCAGGCCTACCCCCTGCACGTACGACGAGTTGTACCGCGCCCCGCCGGCGTTGTAGTCCTTGGCCCTGGCGATGCAGTCCGCCGTCAGCAGCGACAGGAACGGCACCGGCAGCTCCTCCGCGTACAGCCGCTCCACCACCAGGTTCCCCGCGATCTTGATGTCGATGAAATGTTTGAGCTGTTGCTCAAATGCGCCAATAAGCTCGTCAAAGGTCGTAAACTCCCGCGGGTCTCCCGTCTCGATCCCGATCCGCTGCCCCGTCCGCGGGTCCGTCCCGTTGTGCAGCGTGATCTCCAGCACCTTGGCCAGGTTGAAGTACCCCGTCAGGATGCACGCCTCCTTGCCGAAGGCGCTCACCTCCACGCACCCCTGCGCGCCCCCGTTCCGCGCGTCTTCCAGGCGGCGGCCCTGCCGCGTAAGCTCCTCCACGATGGCCTCCGCGTTGAACACCGACGGCTGGCCGTACCCCGTTTCGATGATCCGCAGCGCCCGCTCCAGGAAGGCGTCCGGCGTCTTCTCGCTGATCTGCACCGCGCTGCTCGGCTGCGTCAGCCGCAGCTCCTCAATCACGTCCAGCATCATGTACGACAGCTCGTTCACCCCGTCCTCACCCTCCGCCGTCACGCCCCCCAGGTTGATCAGGCAGAAGTCCGTGTACGTGGCGCTCTCCTTCGCCGTCACCCCCACCTTCGACGGCGCCGGATGGTTGTTGAACTTGATCCAGAACGCCCCCAGCAGCTCCCGCGCCTGCTCCTCCGTCAGGCACCCCGCCTCGATGTCCCGCCGGTAGAACGGCAGCAGGTGCTGGTCCAGCCGCCCGGGACTGTACCCGTCCCAGGGATTCAGTTCCGTGATCACCCCCAGGTGCACGAACCAGTAGTGCTGCAGCGCCTCCCAGAAGCTCTCGGGAGC
>Ga0209976_10000626_pt1 | contig 22515 bp, 21 predicted proteins | sample SumtaG_FD_182806 | JGI IMG/M metagenome (GOLD analysis project Ga0209976, IMG submission 182806) | Deep subsurface microbial communities from Indian Ocean to uncover new lineages of life (NeLLi) - Sumatra_00157 metaG (SPAdes) (version 2) | ecosystem: Environmental > Aquatic > Marine > Oceanic >...
TACCTCTGCTGCCAGAAAAATTGGTTCCAGAAGCAGACATAATTCTGGAAAAAAAAGTCCAAGGTAAAAGAGCTGCGTAAGAAAAAACAGGATATGACACACCTCCTGTTGACACATTAAAAAATTTATCAAACAACAAAGTAAATATCAGCATCAGAAATAAAGGCTGGATTATTGCCCAAGCTATCCCCAAAGTTGTATTTCTGTACCGTGCCTTTAAATCTCTGGATACGAACATCCAAAGAATATTTTTAGCTTGCCACAATTCTTTTAAATGGTCACGCATATATATCTTTATACCATTCAATCAAATTATTAATGCCATTTTTTAACTTTGTTTTAGGCTTCCAATCCAGTAACTTATTAGCCTTATCTATATTAGCAAAAGTCAATTCTACATCACCCGGCTGGATCGGCAACTCTTTAATTTTTGCTTTTTTACCCACTGCCTTTTCAATAGTGCTAATAAGTTTATTCAACTTTACTGGTAAAGAATTTCCTAAATTAATAATTTCAAAATCAAAGGGCTTATCAATTGTGCAAACTATTCCATCTACAATATCATCAATATATGTGTAATCTCTGCCAGTTACTCCTTTACCAAACTTCATAATTGGCCGGTTGCGCATCATAGCATCCACAAACTTAAAACAAGCCATGTCTGGTCTATTTCTCGATCCATATACTGTAAAAAATCGCAAAGATGTTGTTTTAATTCCATACAAATGAGCATATACATGACACAGCAATTCTCCTGATTTTTTTGTTGCTCCATATGGCGAGATTTGTTCATCAGTCTCATCAGATTCTTTAAAAGGGCCCTTGCTTCTGTTTCCATAAACACTCGAACTTGATGCAAATACCAGCTGTTTTATCCCAAAGTCTTTAATCTGCTCCAAAACATTTACAGTACCCAACACATTAACATCTGCATATAGTTTTGGATTTTCAATCGAAGGTCTTACGCCAGCCATTGCTGCCAAATGAACTACTACATCAATTGAGTATTTAGAAAAAATCGACTTTAAAGCCGCCTTATCTCGAATGTCTGCTTTTTGTAAAAAAAACTTTTTACTTCTTTTTGAGCGTATTAAATTTTCACTCTTTCTTTTTGGAGAATAAAATCGATTAAAATTATCTACCACTATCACGATGTCTCCACGCTCAAGTAATTTCTCTGTCAAATGTGATCCAATAAAACCTGCACCACCAGTAATTAATATTTTCTTCATGGTATTATTATACCCGCCAACAGCACATTTTAATGACTAAAAAACTTTTCCCAGCCATTGTTATTCCCACTTACAACGAAAAAAACAATATCGCAAACCTCATCAAAGATATTAGAAAATATGTTTCTAAAGCTTTGGTAATTATTGTTGACGATAATTCTCCAGATAACACCGCCGCAGTTATTCAAAAACTCACCAAAACCGATAAAAAAACTAAACTTATCAAACGACAGAAAAAACTAGGTAGAGGATCAGCTGTCATAGCAGGCTTCAAACTAGCTTTAAAAAACAACAAAATAACTCATTTTATTGAAATGGATGCCGATTTTTCTCATAACCCAAAAGAGCTCAAAAGCCTAATACAAACCTGCCAAAAATCAGATATAGTTATCGCATCAAGATATTTAAAACAAAGCCAAATTATCAATTGGCCTATTGAACGAAAAGCCTTTTCTTTTTTAGCCAATACTTATGCCAAAATCATTCTCCAAGTTCCCATCACAGACTATACCAACGGCTACAGATGCTATTCTCGAAAAACACTTGAACTCATAAATATAAACCAACTTAAAGAAACCGGCTATGCGCTTCTTATGGAAATGGCATATGTTATTCACCGCCATAATTTATCCATTACTCAAACTCCTACAACTTTTGTCAATCGCCGTCGCGGCCAATCAAACACCACTTTAAAAGAAATCCTAAATGCTCTAAACGCTCCATTAAGAATTCGTCTCAGGCACGCATGAATAAGCCTCTTGCCATTTTAACTGGTCTAATCATTGTTATCAGTTTCTTAACAATTAATATCTTTCTCCTCAACGACTATTCTCTAACTTGGGATACTTTTATCCATTTCTCCGAAACAGAAAAGACTATTAACTTTATCCGCTTTGGTGAAGGCGAAATAACTAAACTTCCTTACGGATTAATTCCTACGATTTTTTCTCATATAAGCTATGTCTTTTTTTACGGGAAACTCGGAATTCTTGCTTACGATGCCGCTCATTTACTTCCTTTGATTTTTTATGGAGCTATTGGTGTTGCTGTTATTTATTTTTTTACTCTCGAAACATTGGGATTCATTCCCGCAATCTCCGCTAGCCTTTTTTTATCTGTTTATCCTCATTACCTAGTCAGCTCTCATACTAACGTCAAAGACTTACCTTTAGCGGTTACTTATGCTGCCGCCATTTGGCTATTTTGGCGCGCCATAAAACATAAAACCAAGAAACATTTCCTCCTCGCCGGGATAGCTTTAGGAATAAGTTTAGCTACCAAAATTAATGCTTTTCTCTTACCTCTAATATTCTTCTTATGGTTGGCGTGTTTTTACTTTAAAAAAATAAAGTGGAAGCAAAAAAAAATAAATGATATTTATTTTTTAAACCTTTTACTTTTCAGCTTTATCGCCTTAATTACCATGTATCTACTCTGGCCCTATCTTTGGCCCAGTCCGATTGACAGACTTATCAGTATGTTTGATTTTTTCAGCAACATTAAATCACATCAAATCTTATATTTTGGCAAAATATACCAAGTAATTCATGATCGACCCTGGCACTATCCTTTAGGCTATCTAAGCATAGTTACCCCCTTACCCATATTAATTTTTGTTATTATTGGCTTAATTCGCTCACTTCGTCAAGCAATCTTTCGCCGCCATGCTACTCATGGACTCATTCTTCTTTGGTTTCTTATCCCAACCATAAAATATATCCATCTGGAGATAGAAGTTTTTGATAACATCCGCCACTTTCTTGAAGTAATTTTTCCTTTAATGATTTTTGCCGGCATAGGAGTAAAGGTTTGTTTAGAACTCTCAAAAAGAAAAATTGTCCGCATCTTAACTTATCTTCTAGCAAGCGCCTCATTCATTTGGGTGGTAATCCAAAATATTCATTATCATCCTTATCAAAATGCTTACTACAATGTTCTTGTCGGCGGAGCAGCCGGAGCCAAAAATAATTTTGATTTGGATTATTGGGGATTTTCATTAAAGGAAGGCTCAGGTTGGCTCAACCATCACGCTCTCCCAGAAACATCCATCACAGTTCCTCTCGCCCCTCAAGTTGCTAGATTCTACCTTCGTCACGATCTTCAAGTAATCGACAAAAAATTAACCACTAGCGATTATGTAATGGTTTTTGATAAACCATCAGATTTTACCGATCAACTAAGGGAGTATCTTAAAACTCATCAACCTGTCCATACCATTAAAAGAGATAATGTAGTGTTGCTCTCAATCTATCAAAACAATAATTGAAAAAGTCAATAAACAATTATTTGCATTTTAAAAACTTAGTGATAATATGAAAATGACATGTCAAGAAAAAAAAGAAAAGTGTCAAAAAAACGTTTTATCGGAGTTGGATCTGTAAATATTTCACCTTTAGAAAAAAAATATGTTAATGACGCGCTAGACAATAATCGCCTGTCTTATGGCTATTACACTAACAGGTTTGAACAGGCTTTTGCTCGGGCTCACAAAACCAAATACGCCCTTTTTTGCAACTCCGGCACCTCAGCTCTTCAAGTAGGACTTCATGCCATGAAGCTTAAATATGGATGGAAAGATAAAGATGAAGTGCTAGTTCCTACCATTTCTTTTGTTGCTTCTGTTAATGTCATCATTCAAAATAATTTAAGTCCAGTATTAGTCGATGTTGATCCAATTCATTTTGGGATAGACCCCAAACAAGCTGAGAAAAAAATAACCAAAAAAACAGTAGCCATCATGCCAGTTCACTTATGTGGCAATACTTGTGACATGGATGCACTTATGGAGCTTAAAAGAAAATATAAATTAAAAATGATCGAAGACTCTTGTGAAACCATGTTTGCCCGCTACAAAGGAAAACCCGTTGGCTCATTTGGAGAAGTTAGCTGTTTTTCCACCTATGCAGCTCACATTCTTGTTACCGGAGTAGGGGGTTTTACCAATACCAGCGACAATGATTTAGCCATTCTTATCAAAAGCCTCTACAATCATGGCCGCGATGGCATTTATACCAATCCTGATGACACCAAACGAGGAAGTCTCAAACAGCTATTTAATATCGTAAGTAAACGTTTTAGTTTTACAGAAATTGGTTACAGTTATCGAGCCACCGAATTAGAAGGTGCCTTAGGTTTAGGTCAAATGCACAATTGGCGCCAAAATATTGCTGCCAGAAAAAGAAATGCCAAAGCATTAACGAGAAAATTAAAAAAACTGTCCCGTTTTTTACAATTGCCACAAAAAAGAAAAAATGCAGATCATGTTTTTATGATGTATCCCATTGTTGTCAAAGAGGGGGTCAATCGGGATGATTTAGTATTATATTTAGAAAAAAACGGAATTGAAACCCGGTATTTACTTCCCCTAACCAATCAACCAGTTTATAAAAAACTCTGGGGCCCGATCGAAGATAATTACCCTGTTGCCAAGCATTTAAACAATAATGCTTTTTATATTGCCTCTCACCCAGACCTTCAAAAAGAAGATATCAACTACATTGAACAAGTTTTCACCGAATACTTTAGTCCTTAATCCAATATTATTACAGCGTCAATAATTCATTCATTTACCTAGCTTTAATGCTAATATCAAATCATGTCTAATCTCAAAAAATCCAAAAACATCAAAATTGTAGGCTATATGCCAGCATTCAATACCAGTAAAACCATTGAAAAAACCATCAAGGATATCCCCACCCATTGGATTGATGAGTTATTTTTAGTAGACAATGCTAGCACTGACAATACTGTTAAAACCGCCAAAAAATTAAAAATCGATACCATAATCCACACAACCAATCGAGGTTATGGCGGCAGCCAAAAAACCGGTTATAAAACTGCTCTTCAAAAAAAAGCCGATATCATTGTGATGATTCACTCTGATTATCAATATGATGCTACCAAAATTCCTCAGTTAGTTATGCCTATTATTCAACAAGACTACGACATAATGCTGGGTAGCAGAATTCGCACCAGAAAAGAAGCTTTAGCTGGTGGCATGCCTTTATATAAGTATTTATCCAACCGTTTTTTAACTTTAACTCAAAACATCACCTATGGATTGAGTTTGTCCGAATACCATACCGGATTAAGGGCATTTTCCAAAAAAAGCCTTGAAACAATTCCTTTTGAAAAACTTTCCAACAATTGGGTATTTGATCAGGAAATATTAGCCAGCGCCATTGCTTTAAATTTCAAAATTGGCGAAATCCCTGTTCCAGTCCGCTACTACGACGACTCTTCTTCTTGTTCAATGTTTAACTCTATTATCTATGGTTTAGAAACTCTTCGATGTCTCAGTCAGTTTATCTTTTTAAACAATAGTTTCTATACTCATCCACACTTTATTCCTAATAAGTAATGAAGCCAACAATTCCCAACTTACACTTGCCTTCAGTAGTCAAACCAATTCTTGTTATTGCTTTTCTTTTTCGGATTCATGGACTATTCTATGGCTTACCTTTTCCATATGCTGTCCCTGATGAATTTGGCCATTACTTAGGCGCCCTCCACATTCTAGCCAACAAAACTCTTATTATCCCTTACTATCAAATTATCGGTAGCTATATAACTGCTCCTTTTATTGCTCTGACCGTTTTGTTGCTACTTATTGCTGGACAATTTAGTAGTCTTTTTTCTATCCAACAATACCTACTTCTAAATCCCGGCAGTCTTCTTCCAATAGCACGACTCATTGCAGTTATTTTCGCTCTATTAAACATTTATTTAGTTTTTCTTATCTCTTCTAAACTTTGGAATAACAAAACCGCCAGCACTCTATCTTCTCTCTTTCTCACTTTTTCTCTTCTTCACGTCCAACTCAGTCAATTTGCACGACCTTGGTCGCTAGTTATCTTTTTTATTCTCCTTTGCCTCCATTTTTCCATCCAGTTTATAAACAACTCAAAACAACATTACCTTTTTTTTGCTTCAATCTCCGCCTTCTTAGCTTTTGGCTCTCACCAGTCAGGAATCATTGCCTACTTAATTATTTTTCTACTTGCACTCAACCAATTCCGCCACAACAGAAAACATTTAAATCCTAAACAGTGGATTCCAAGCATTTTTCTTCTCTTCACTTTTCCTGCACTTTTTCATTTTTTGCGAACCAAAACAGCCAGCATCGGTTACCCAGAGCAATTTGACTTACTTTTCACCTCCCCTCCACAGCTAGCTGCATTTACTAACCAAACGCACCAAAACATCATTTTTTTCATTAACACTTTCCTTCACTATGATGTTGCCATCTGTATATTTGGAATCATCGGCATCATCATGGCTCCCAAAATTAAATTTCCTATCAAAACAATCACTCTCTGCCTCATTCTGCTTACTTTTACTAGCTTCTATGCTACTGCCAGAAGTCTGTTGCCATTAACTGTCTTTTTCTCTCTTTTCGCAGGCAATGGCTTAATATGGTTAGCAAATCAGTTTTCTAAAGCCAAACTATTAATACTCACCCTCGCATTTTTGCCAAGCCTGATTCTTTCTCTCCGGTTTAATTTTTTATTGCATCAACCACCCACATTTGATTCATTAAATACCTGGCTTCGTCAACACACCGAATCTGAAATATACGTTGCCATTTCTGATAGTGGCTTTTCTAATCTCATCCCATCACTACCAGCCTCACAAATTATCAGAGATAAAAATCCAAGCTATTTCCAGTCAGCGTATCAACAATTATCAAGTCAAAATTTTCATAACGTTGTTTATCTAGATCAACTCAAGAATGTAGGGATCAATCCATTAGATCATTTATCCTCAAATCCTCCTCAATACATCATTGATATTTACTTTCAACCTCGCAACAGAATTAACCTAAATACGATAAACAAACCTTATCAGAAAATTGTTACTTTTTATCCACTACCCGACTTTTTTCAACCTCTTTCTTACTTAGTTCAGAATATGGTTTATCCCTATCCCTCAAAGCTCTTGTTTTCCATCCAAAGACCTGGTCCTTACATAGATATTTATGAGTCTCTCACTCAAATCTAGACATAAATTCATCAAATCTGCCCAATACGTATTTCATCATCTGTTTTGTGATACCTGGATACACTCCAATCCAAAAAGCTCGCTCCATCACAGCATTAGTATTAGTTAACATACCTACCTGCCTGAAGCGAATATTGTTGTAAGCAGGGTGGTTTAATAGGTTTCCAGCAAATAATGGTCGAGTAGCAATTTTTTTTGCCTCCAAAAAGCTCACAATTTCTTTTCTTTTAAAAGGCGCCTTCTTTTTAATAATCAGCAAAAACCCAAACCAACTTGGCTCAGCTTTTTTTAAGCGCTTAGGTAAAATGAAAAATTGCTCATATCTTTTTAAATGCTTATAAAGATATTCAAAATTCTGCCTGCGAATTTTTATAAACTTTGGTAATTTTTTTAGCTGAGACAGTCCCAAAGCAGCCTGCATTTCTGTAGTTTTTAGATTATATCCAACATGAGAATATACGTACTTATGATCAAATCCTTTTGGCAATTTAGCAAACTTCCATCCAAACCTTTTTCGACAAGTATTATCATGTCCAGTTTTACACCAGCAATCTCTTCCCCAATCTCTAAAAGAACACACAATTTTAGAAAGCAAAGGATTGTCAGTTATTACTGCCCCCCCTTCTCCAGCAGTTATTTGATGTGCGGGATAAAAACTCAACGTTGCTAAATGCCCATATGTTCCCACTAACTTGTTATTATATTTTGCTCCCAGCGCATCACAGCAATCTTCAATCAACCACAAATGATATTTTTTCACCAACCCCATTACCTTCTTTAGGTCAAAAGGATTGCCTAAAGCATGAGCTATCATAATTGCTTTTGTTTTGTCACTAATCGCGTCCTCAATTTTCTCAACATCAATATTACAAGTACCCATCTTAATATCAACAAAAACAGGCACCAACTTGTTTTGAATGATCGGATTAACGGTAGTTGGAAATCCAGCCGCCACAGTTATTACTTCATCTCCAGGCAATAATCGTTTATCTTTTAATTTAGGCGAAGTTAAAGCACTCAAAGCCAATAAATTTGCCGACGAGCCCGAATTAGTTAAGTGCGCAAAAAACACTCTAAAGTATTTTGCTAGTTCTTGCTCAAACTTGCTTGCATATTGTCCTTCAGTGAACCACCCATCTAGTGCTGCATCCACGATTTTTTTAATATCACCAGCATCAATAACTTTACCGCTTACTGGTATCCGCGATTTTTCTGGTGTAAATTTCTCTTTGGATAGTGATTTCCAATAGCGATCCACTGCTTCCAGCACAAGTTTTCTATTCTGTTTTGTCTTTTTCATATTTTTCTAGTTTTTTTCATTTGTTTTAATCCTACATCCACAGAGGATAATCTTTTATGCAAGATATTTTGTAATTTGTCGCTGTTTAATCCAGCTTTCATTGGTCGTCTAGCTATTTGCCTAAGCTCTCTGGTATTAACCGCCTCAATTAATGATTTATCCAACTCAAACGCTTCTGCAATCTTATTTGCCAATTCGTATCGACTCATCTTCTCCGGTCCAGCTACATGCACTATCCCTTTGATTTTTTTTTGAACCAATTGCAACGAAGCATCAACTAAATCAACTACATATGTAGGAGTGCTAATTTGGTCAACAGCAGCATAAAATTTTTTATCCTCACTCAGACTTCTAATTATTTGCTCAGCATAATTTTTAGTTGTCGTCTCATTCCCATATACCAAAACAGTTCGCAAACACAAACCCCCAATCGCCAGAACTAACTTTTCTGACTCCAATTTTTGCTTGCCGTATACATTAAGCGGTTTAGGCATGTCACTTTCTCTATAAGGTCCCGATTTTTCTCCAAAAACATACTCACTTGAGTAATAAACTAAAACTCCGCCCAATTTTTTCATCACTTCAACCACATTCTTTACTCCACCAACATTAACCTCCCAAGACTCTTTGGGGTGTTTTTCACACCAATCAACAAAAGGAATTCCTGCCGGCAAAAAAACCACATCGGGTCCAACACTCTTAATTACTCTTTCCACCCCTCTTGCATTAGTTATATCTATAAATATTGACCCAGGAATCTTTCTTCCAAAATATGTACCTTTTACCTCATGCTTAAATTTTTTAGCAGTGTTAAACAAATAACTTCCCACGAAACCAGAAGCTCCAATAATCAACATCCGCATACATTAACATTCTTTCAATCCCCATTTATAGGGAATATCATTCTCATAAGGATCGAGCCTTATGATTTCTTTTGGATTATGGGGGCGAGTAGCACAATTAGCCACAATTGCCGTCTGATTACTAATTCCTTTAAATCCATTCCACACTTTTGGTGGTATTGTTACCAAAACATAATTTTCCTCTCCTAGAAAAATTTCTTGAATTTCCCTCTTGGTTTTTGATCGTATTCGGTCATCAAACAAAACTAGTTTTATCATGCCACTCACCACAGCATAATTTAAAGTCATTTTTTTATGCTTATGCCAACCCTTCACTACATTCGGATAAACTTTAGAAAAATATATCTCTCCAAATTTGCTAAAGTAATCATCATCTTTTCTCAACATCCGCATCACCACTCCTCGCTCATCAGGAAACTTTTTTAAAGGTGTTATTTTTACTCCATCGATCATCTATACCCCCTCCCTTTCATCTGCCAATCAATTGTTTTTTTTAGTCCCTTATTTAAACTGTATGCAACTTTCCATCCAAGTCTACTTTTAAGTTTTGAAGCGCTCAAGGTCTGCTTTTTTATTTCGTTCCTAGCTATCCGGGCAATTTTGTATTTTAGCCTCTTTTTCATTACCTTAGATATTTCTTTCACTATCGCCAGTACGCTCATCGGTTTTTCACTACTAATATTAAATACCTCTCCCCCAAGTCCTTCTTTTTCAAAAACCTTCCAGATTAATAACATTGCTTCTACCACATCCTTTACGTAAATATAATCTCGCACCAATTTTCCATCAGACCTAATAATAAACACTCTATTTTTACTAAACGCGTCTATTGCCCCAGGAATCAAGCGTTGTAGATTATAATCACCCTCACCAAAAATATTGGCACATCTAGTTATCACCACAGGAAGGCCATAAGTTATGGCATAAGATCTACTAATCATATCTGCGCATGCCTTTGAAGCATCATAAGGGCTAATTCCCAACAGGGGAGTATCTTCCAAATAAGGCAACTGCTTATGTTCTCCATAAGCCTTATCTGAAGACGCTACGATAATCGTCTTGCAGCCCCCGTAATTTCTGGCCGCCTCTAACATATTCCACGTACCTTCAACATTAGATCGCCATGTTGATAGGGGATAACTATTAGCTGTTACTACCTGAGTCTGTGCTCCTAAATGAAAAACACCATCAATTTCGTATTCAAACATTACCCTTTCTATTAAATTTCTATCCAGCAAATCACCATCTACTATTACCGTTTTTTTATTTAATCTCAGTTCATAAAAATACGAATATGGTACCTTATCACGCACTAGAACTATCACTTTATTTCCTTCATCTAATAAATTTTTGACTAAGTGAGATCCCAACAAACCTGTGGCTCCCGTTACTAGTATTTTTTTATTTTTCATTGCCTCTTTCCCAAATTGCCCAGGAACGATCACCATTATCCCAAGCCTTATTCAACCACTCAGCTTGCTTAAAAGTATCCATACATTGCCAGTAACTTGTATGTTTATAAACCGACAATTGTTGTTTAGCCGACAATTTTTTCAATGGCTCTTGCTCTAATACAGAATCTTCTTTTAGCATTTTTAAAAACTCTCTTTCAAATACAAAAAACCCTCCGTTAATAAAGCCACGCATCCGCGGCTTTTCTTTAAAGGTTTTTGCCATTCCTTTTTTAACTTCCACTACCCCAAACTGCGAAGCTGGCTGAACTCCTGATAAAGTTCCAATAGTTTTCTTTCTTAAGTGGAATTTATACAACTTATTCACATCGATATCAGCTACACCGTCTCCATATGTTGCCATAAATCTGTCAAAGGGCTTTAGATACTTTTCTGCTTTTTTTATTCTTCCTCCAGTTGGCGTATCCAATTTAGTATCAACAAAAGTAATATCCCAATCTTCAAGCTCTAGATGATTGTGGAGTGTCACTTTTTCTTTTCCATAAGTTCGTAATTTTAAAGTAAAATCATTAACCATAACTTCAAAGTTTAGGAAATAATTTTTTATCATTTCCCCTCGATAGCCCAACAGTAGAATAAAATTCTTAAAGCCATAAAAAGAATAAATCTTCATGATGTGCCACAAAATTGGCATCTGGCCAATCTTTATCAACGGTTTAGGGCGATACTCAGTTTCTTCCCGCAATCTTGCTCCTTTACCGCCACACAAAATCACAACGGGAACATGGGAATTAATTGATTTATTCATTAATAGCCAGAAGTAATGATTATTTGTCCAAATTGTACCAAAATATCTATCACATCAAAGCATCTGCTTAAAATACTCGATCGTTTTTATCAGTCCTTCTTCTATTTCCATCTGGGGTTCGTATTTTAATATCTTTTTTGCTCTCTCCAAATCTGGTTTTCTTTTGCCTGGATCGTCCTCAGGTCTATCAATAAACACGATTTCTGATTTACTTTGAGTCAAATCCTTTATTTTTTTTGCAAAATCAAGCATTGTAAACTCGTCAGTGTGTCCAATATTAATTGGCACTCCCTTAGCTTCAGGCTCAATCATGGCTCTGAGGATGTATTCCACTAAATCTGAGACATAACAGAAACTTCTTGTTTGTGATCCATCCCCATGCACCGTAATATTTTCTTCCTTTAAAGACTGTAAAATAAAATTTGGTACTACTCTGCCATCTTTTGGATCCATTCTCGGGCCATAAGTATTAAAGATTCTTACCATTCTTACATCCATATCATATTTGCGAGCCAGCGTTGAAAGCACCATTTCTCCAAACCGCTTTGACTCGTCATAACAGGCTCTTATTCCAATCGGATTTACATTTCCCCAATAACTCTCCTTTTGTGGATGTTCTAACGGATCTCCATACACTTCAGAAGTAGAAGCAAATAGCATTCTTGCACTTTCCTTTCGTGCATATTCAGCTAAATAATGCGTTCCAAAAGAATTCACTTTATAAGTAACAATTGGATTATCAATATACCCTTTTGGACTTGCCGGACTTGCTAAATGAAAAATATAATCCACTGTTTCATCTAAATATTTTTCCACAGGAGCTGAAGCATCTGCCTCAATAAATTTAACGCCCTTTTTTTCTGCCTCAGCCAGATTTTCTCGCCTGCCAGTAATCAAGTTATCTACCACTATCAATTTTGCATCATAACTTAACAACTTATCCACTAAATGAGAGCCAATAAACCCAGCTCCACCAGTAACCAGCACTTTTTTACCTGCGAATTCTTCACTCATACTAATATAGTCTACCAAAGACAAACCTAAAATTCTTCTTTTATCTGATATCATCAAAATAATGAATGCCAAAACTTTACCAATTATTGTGTTTATTCTTATTACTGCATTTTTAAGTGGGTTAGTTTGGTCCACTTTTATCCCTATTTGGCAATTTCCAGATGAACAAGCTCACTTTGCTCAAGTACAAAACTATGCTGAATTTAAAGGTTACCTGCCGCCAGGAAGCAAAGATTTATCATTTGAAATTTTTGAATCAGAAAATATATTAGGCACGCTAAGAGATAAATTTGGCAGAAACAAGTTCACTTATAATCCATCATTCAACATTAAATATTCTGATTCCAAAATTGGTCTAAAAGAAGAATATCTAAACAACTTGCCCCCAGTTGCTCGGACTACTTTGGTAAAAAATGAATCTCCTCTCTATCCTCCACTATTCTATGTTTTAAGCACTACTGGTTATTTTGCCGTTAACAGCCAAAATCTTTTTGCCAGAGTTGTTGCCACCAGAATCATTTCAGTTCTTATGCTTGTTGTTTTGGTTTTCTTTGGGTTTAAATTCTCCCAAGAGCTTTTCCCTCAAAAAAAACATCTACAATTGGCTACTACTCTAGCTATTGCTTTTCATCCTATGCTCACCTTTGTCTCTTCAGGCATCAACAATGACACTTTACTCAATCTGCTTACAACAGCCCTACTTTTCTTTCTTGTCAAAATCATTCGCCGCGGTATTACTCCCAAAGACAGCTTCTTTATTGCCTTTATTTTTGCACTAGGAGCCTTAACCAAACAATTAATCTATCTATTTGTGCCCGCTATTGGACTAGCCATACTATTTTCTCTTAAAAAAACCAAACTAACTAAATCTCAAACCAAAACCCTTATCACTTATTCACTTTTAGGCTTAATCAGCATGTCTCTTCTATTATTTCGTCGCGGTTTTTGGTGGCCTTTTTGGCCCAAGGTTTCACCAAATAGTCCCGGCGCTCATTTATCATTCTTTAGCCTACTATTAGAACGCATCAGTCAGCTTTATAGAGAAACCCTGCCATGGTACTGGGGTGTTTATAAATGGCTTGGGGTTGTTTTGCCACTCAATGTCATTAGAATCATCAAAGTCTTTATGGGTTTAAGTTTTATCGGCTGGCTAAAATATTTATATTTCAAATTTAAAACCAAAAAATTCACTGTAACTGATAAACAATTCACTCTTCTATTTTTTGCCAATATTGTCTATATAACCGTACTAGTCGCTTGGGATATTTCGCTTCATCGCAACGTTGGTTTTGGTCACGGCATCCAAGGCCGCTATTTCTTTCCTTTAATCGCCTCACACATGGCTTTTTTAGTTTTTGGACTATGGCAATTAATAACCAATGGAAAATTTCAAAAAATATTTCTCCTCTCTATTTTCTCTCTTATGCTGATTCTCAATTTACTTTCTCTCCATCGGGTATTAACCAGCTACTACACCCTGACTTCTTTCACTTCCTTTATTAATCAAGCAAGTCAATACAAGCCTTCATTTGCCAAATGGCCCTATTTAGGAGTATATTTTACAGCATACATTTTATCTTTAAGATTACTTTTTAGTAAACTATTTAAGTATAAAAAATGAAAACAGTCGGTGTTTTAGGCATTGGTGAAGTTGGTTCAGCTATCAAAAAACTAGCTAGCAAAAACTTTACTGTTTACACTCGCGATCTTGATCACGATAATTTCAAAGGGAAAGAAATCAATGTCTTACATCTATGTGTTCCTTACAACTCAAAATTTACTTCAATTGCTATCAAAACCATTAAAGAACTAAAACCCAAGTTAATTATCATCAACTCCACTGTTAAACCGGGAACCACCAGAAAAATCTATCAAAAAACCAAAGTCCCAATTGCTCATGTTCCCATCATGGGCATCCACCCTCATTTGGCAAAATACCAGAAAACCTTTACCAAAATGATTGGCCCTGTGAATGATCAATCATACCAATTAGCTCGTACACACTGGAGAAAACTTGGAACTACAAAAATTATTCGTTTTAATGGACCAGAAGAAACCGAGCTGGGAAAAATTCTTTCTACCACTTACTATGGCTGGAACATAATTTTTAACAAAGCTGCCAAAAAAATTTGCCAGCAAACAAATACCAACTTCAATCAAGTTTATACCAAATTCAATCAAATTTATAATTCCGGCTATTTAAAAACCAAACCTAATGTCGTTCGTCCAGTTTTAGACTACACTCCCGGAAAAATTGGTGGTCACTGTGTTATCCCCAACGCCGAAATTATGAAAAGTAGTCCTGAACAAATTTTTAAATGGCTGCTTAAATTTAATCAAGCTCTGGCTAATGAAGATTAATCACAAAGAATTGGCTATCTTTTTACTCATCATTTTCCTAAGCATTTTTTTCCGCTTTTACAACTTTAGGAGTCTTTTTCAATTCTCTTTTGATGAAGAAGTCTGGTCTTATCGCATCCAAAGGATAATCACCTTCAAAGATTATAGACTCATTGGCAGTGAGATAAGCTCAACTGGGCTATTTACTGCCCCTTTATTTATCTACTTTCACGTTCCCTTATATATCCTAGGAAATCTTGATCCGCTTGTTAGCGGATATTTTTGGGGTGGGGTAGGGGTAATTACTACGCTACTAATTTATTTTTTTACCAAAAAGTATTTTTCTAAATTTGCCGCTCAAATAGCCAGTATTCTTTATGCTAGCTCTTTCATGATGGCACTTCATGATCGTCGTTTTTGGAATGTATCTCCTATTCCAATTGTTTCAGTTTTAAGTGCCTGGTTGCTTCATTTGGCACTAGAAAATAAAAAATATGCGTTGATCATGCTCAGTTTAGTTTTAACCTTTGGTTTTAATTCTCACTCCAGCACGGTTCCCATATTTTTAGGAGTTGTTGTTTCTTGGCTTGTTCACAAAAGGAAAAAAGTAATTTCTCCTCTTCAAAAAAGAGAAATGGTTATTGCTGTTAGTTTATTTTTACTTTTAAATTTTGTTCCTCAGGTATTATTTGATTTTCGCCATGATTTTTGGCATGTCAAAGCCTTGCGCAACACTTTTATCAGCTTTTCTCAGCCCAAAAAAACAGAAAGCAATGCTGATTTACTGGGAGTCACTACAAAATTTACCCACTCCATGGGAAGCTTGATTTATTTAGGGGAAAACATTGATGTGGCCAACGAAATGTCTCATTGCCAACCACTAATTGATGCTCGACCCAAGCCTCCAACTTGGGCCATAATTATTGGAATATTTCTAATCACTTGGCTGGTTGCTTACTCAATTATTAATCGCCACAAGCCTTTATCAACTTTTTTGCTAGTGCTCGTTACCATTAACTTATTAGGCCTATTTATTTACCGAGAAAGGGTGTTTACTTATCATTTTGCGCCAATAATGCCCTTTATTTTTGTTTTCGCCGGCGTCTTGTTGGGCAAACTCCAACACAAAATTCCCCAAATAGTTCCCTTTCTTCTTCTGGTAGCTTTTGTTTTCATAAACTCCAAGTCTTTATTGTCTGCCTCCAGTGAAGTCAGTTATTTAACCAAAAAAACCGTGGTAAACGAAATAATTCAACAAACTAAAGATAAAAATATCTCTGTTGACTTTTTGCCCAGTTGCGAAATATACGGCTTTCGTTATTTATTTACTTCACAAAAAAAACCTGTTGCCAAAAGTTGGGAAGATCAAGCCTTAGGTTGGTTATTCAAAGAAGAACTTTCCCAAGATTTTGATATGCATGTTACCGTTGCCGTGCCTGACGCTGGCAACTCACCAGATTATAACCACCTTCTTTTTCAATCACAAAAAGAGTCTGATCACTTTACCTCAATTGGTAAAATTAAGATCTTTTTTTCTTCTTTGCTACCAAATACGGGTAGTAATACCACGGTCTATTAGCAGATAACTTGCCCTTTTCTACAACTTCATAGCCTTCTTTTAAAAAGGGCTCAACTACTTCAACATCTCTAAAATTAGCACCACCATCCAACCATAACAATAATGGCTTCCACATCGTTTCTTTAGGCTTGCCATCATTTATTACTAGGTACTTAAAATCAATTTTGTTTCTCACATGAGTCAACATTTGTTTTAATTGATTGTCACTTAAGTGATGAATAAAGCTTGAAGCAATTACCAAGTCAAATTTTTCTTTTGGTACAAATGTCAAAGCATCCTCACATACAAAAGTTGTTTTCTGCCTCTTCTCATATTTCCTACTGGCTAATTTTATAAAAGTAGGATTAATATCTACACCCACATAAACTTTAGGATTAAATATTTGCAGCATCGATCCCACTCCACAACCCAAATCAAGCATCCTTGCTTGAGGATACTCTTTCAACTTTTCCGTTAATACATCATAATAATTGCCATTAAAAAAATTTTGCACAGGGTCAAAAAGTTGTGGTAGCAGCAGCCAAAGCTTTTCAACTGCCCCAGAAAGCAACATATTACTCATACTTCAATCATTATTTTACTCTCTTGTATCGCCTATTCAGCAATCACTTTTCGCCCACTACAAAAACACTAACACCAACAGGAAAATCAATAAATTTTAACAGTAAATTTTCAATTTTTAGAACAATTGTTAATACTCCATTTATCTGAGGATTTATTTTCGATAATTGGTTATCTTCTCCTCCTTTTTGCTTTAAAAAATAGCGCTGATACAACCTCACTAAAGCTATCGGTATAAATATACTAAAATTTGAATAAGAACTTCTTCTAATTTTTAAATTCACTTTTTTTAATAATTTAACCAACTCTGACTTTTCATACCTGCGGCAATGATGATTCAATTCATCATGTCTGCTCCACAATAAATTAAAAGCTGGCACAAATACTATTAATTTTCCTCCGGGTTTAAGAATTCTCTTCCACTCAACCAAAGCTGAAGAGTCATTCTTAATATGCTCTAAAATATCAGATGCAATTATAAGGTCGAATTTTTCATTGCTAAATGAAGGTTTGGCTCCATCCATTACAGAGACATTTTTAATTTTATTTTTTTGGCATAATCTTACCGCGTTTTTACTTATATCTATTCCATATATTTCACCGTATCCTTTTTTTTTCAAAAATTGCATAACCGGACCACCCGAACAACCAATATCAAGAATTTTTGCATTATTATCTAAATTTATTTGTTGGATTAATCTAAAAATGGCATCTCTTCTGGCTTTAAACCACCAATGATTTTTTTCCAATTTATGATATTTTAATTTATAGGATCTTTTCATACAGATATTTATTTCGTCGATTATAATATGTATTGACTACTATAAAACTGCTATAACTAAAAGTCATTGTAGCAAGTTAGTCTCAAAATCAAAGATTGATTTGCCCAAATAAATAACTATTAAATCATCATATGAAATACAAAAAATTATCCTCCTTATCTATTTTTTTTCCTTGCTACAACGACGAAAAAACTATATACCACCTTATTAACGAAGCATATTCTACTGGACGTAAAGTAACCAGATCTCTGGAAGTAATTGTGGTTAACGATGGCTCTACAGATAACTCAAAAAAACAATTAACAAAAGCCAAATCTATCCATCCATCATTAAAAATAATTCATCATCAAAAAAATAAAGGCTATGGCGGAGCCTTGCGTTCAGGCTTTAAGGCTGCTTCAAAAGATTTTGTGTTTTACACTGACGGCGATGCTCAATACGATATTAAAGAACTTTCCTTACTTGTTGCTAAAATGAACTCCAAAGTAGACATAGTTAATGGCAAAATCGACAATTCGACCACAAGAGATATTTTCGGCAATTTCTACTCACTTTGCACCAAAATATTATTTAATATTCCAATAGCTCGAGCCAATGTTGCGTTTCGACTGATTAGAAAATCAGCTCTGGACAAAATCACTCTTGAGCTAAACAGCGCTGCTTTTTGCATTGAATTGGTCGCTAAACTCCATATGTCTGGAGCCAATTTTGTAGAAATTCCGGTTAGTCATTACTCTCGCAAATACGGTCGGTCGCAATTTTTTACTTTTAAACGCATTGCTCGCACTGTTATTGACAATTTTCAATTGTTTATAAAACTGTATTTATCTTAAATAATAAACTTAAGGATAGCAATTATAATGCTCTCTTTTTTAAAAAAATACTCCAATAAAAATATCCTAATAATAGGAGGCTCAGGCTTCATTGGCACCAATTTAGCCAAAAAACTTATTCAACTTGATTCTAAAGTATCACTCTTTCAAAGAGTAAAAATTCAACATGATCCTGTTTTTTCTTATTATTATGGCGACATTACTAATAACTCAAAATTAAAAAAAATAGTAAAACAAAACTTTGACATCATTTTTCACTGCGCCGGCTTTTCAGGAGAAATTAATAATCAAAACAACCCTGAAAAAAGCATCCAAATCAACTATCTTGCTACCAGAGATTTACTTGACTTTATACACCAGTATTCTCCTACAACCAAAACTGTTATCTGTAGTTCTCGACTTGAATACGGTAAATCAACCACAAAAAATGTAAACGAGAATCATCCCACCAGACCTATTGGTTTTTACGGCATTAGTAAATTACTTTCTACTGTTTATACTTCCCACATGCATCAAAAACACAATCTTCCTGTAACTATCTTAAGAATTTCCAATGTTTATGGCTCTTCTTCTCCTTTTAAATTTGAACACTACAACATTATTAATCACTTTATCAATCAAGCCAAAAACAAAAAAAACTTAATTGTTTATGGCAAAGGAAATCAAATACGAGATTATTTATATATCGATGATCTAATCAACGCTCTTTTACTTGCGGGCATAAGTAAAAAAGCAAATGGACAAATTTACAACGTGGGCTTTGGCAAAGGTATTAGATTTAAAACCATGGTCAAAAAAATTGGCGCCCAAGCAGGCGTCAAAGTTCAATATAAATCATGGCCTGCCGATTACGCATCAGTTGAAACCGGTAACTATGTTAGTAATATCAAAAAAATCAAGAGCCATCTTAATTGGCAGCCAAAAATATCTTTTGATCAAGGGATTAAAATGTGCTTTCTTCAAGAGTAAAAAAACGCCCTTGACGCTTCACCAAAACAAATCACTTATGTTTCATCAGCTACATCCAGTGGGGTAATATCCAAAAGTTTTTTATAACTAAAATTGCAAATCCTATCATATAAAAAAACATTAATTTCTGCTTTACACTTGACAACTTTTTTACTCCCCCTACAAAAAAGTAAGTCACTGGCAAAACTAAACTAACCAAAAAAGAGCCCTTAACTGTTGAATAAAATGGCAACTTGATGTTGTAAGCCATATAAGCCAACCACAAACTAATGCTATAAATTATCAACGCTCTATTCTTTTTGTTTTTTAATCTGTTAAAAAAACCAATTATTATTAATACTCCTATTGGCAGTGAAGCCAGCACTAAAACAGTTCCTGCCTTAGAAAATTCTTGAATCGGAATCAGGACATTGTGCCCGTCATAAAAAAAAGAAAAAAAAGTTCCAGGTACTAGCGAATACCAATGAGCTCTAAACAAGTCCAGTTTAATGAGTCCACTTATGTTTACAAAAAACTTTAAATTCCTATATCCTGGTTGTTGAGAAATTATATATGGCTCATAATCAACCGAAGTAGCCAAAGGGTTTCCTAGTACGGCCCAGTTTCTTAAATAAAACCATCCTCCCAGTGCCAAGCTTACTACCAAAACGATCGCAAATGATTTTACAAACTTGACTAGGTTTCCTCGATGATTAATTATTTGATCAATAATAAGACTTACTACCAAAACCCAAGCCGTTGCTTTAGCTAGTAAACCCAAACCTAGCAGCAATCCCAAAATAAGTTTAGATTTCAAGGCTTCTCGTTGTTTAAAAACCATCAAATAATAAACAAGAGTCACACTAATAATCGTAGCTGCAAACAACTCATTACCTATTGCCGGAGTTAAGTAAATTACCACAGGCAAACAAGCAGTTAGCAATATTCCGCTAAATCTCACTTGCCTTTTCTCTGTCTCCAATAATTTCCAGCTCAAACCAATTAAAATTAACCACATCACCAATCCTAAAAATCTAACTGGTTGCAATGAAGAAAATGTACTAGCCAAAAAGTAATACAGAGGTGGCTGGTACAATTCCCATCCCTCATTTGCCAGTGGCACCCGCCCTTCAGTTCTTATTAGGTTAATATATTCAATATGTCCCCATGAATCAAAACCTTTGCCAGCAGAATAATTACTAATATTGTGAAGTTGTAATATCAACAACCCCAATACCACTATAAATAACAAATAATTTGTTATTACTCTATTTATCCGCATTTGTTAACATCATATCAGTTATCATAAATCACCTAAAATATGCCAACACCAAAAATTACCGCCCACATGATTGTTAAAAACGATGATATTTGGGTGTGGTTTGCCATTCAATCAATAATTAAGTATGTTGATAAATTTCTTATCTATGACACAGGCTCAAGTGATAACACAATTAGAGTTATTAAATCCATTAACAGCCCTAAAATTGTTTTTAAAACATTTATAGTTGATAACTCAAAAAAATTAGTTTCTCTTCGCCGCCAGCAATTAAAACAAACTAAAACTCCTTGGCTTTGGATGATTGACGCCGACGAAGTTTATCCCAAAATTACTTGCCTTGAAATTGTTTCTGCAATCAAAAACAGCTCCAAGCTAGAAGGAATCATTGTCAAGCGCTTTGACCTTTTAGGCGATGTATTTCACTACCAACCAGATGAAAAAGTGGGTGGCTATAATCTTTTTGGAAAAACCGCCCATCATTCTTTAAGGTTAGTTCGCACCACTATTCCCGCGCTAGATATTACCGGTACCTATCCCAACGAAACTTTTATCAATTCTCAAAAAAAACCCTTAATCACCCATGCTAAAAAAAATTTCTTTTTCACCAAAAATCGCTATCTTCACACAACCTATCTTAAACGCTCTAGTATAGGAAAAAATCTTTCTACTACTCTTCATCGCCACAAATACAAAATTGAATGGGGTCAAAAGCTTTCCCTACTTCAGGCCCCCAAAGTATTTTTCAAACCAAGACCCAACCTAGTACCAGATCCACTTATAAAAAGAAGTCTAGACTACAACCTAACTGCCGCTATAATTACCCCAATCAAAGTTCTTAAAAGAAAACTTTTTAAATGAAAATTGCGCTTTTAAACTACACTATTGGCATTGTCGAGCGGGGAGGGGAATTAGGCACTCAAATGCTAGCCGACGACTTAAGCCTTCTTGGTCACCAAGTCGATGTCTTTCAAGGCCAGGCCTTAAAGAAAAAAACCAATCATAATCAAATCATTATCAATCTTCCCTCCACTCCCACTAGCCGCAAGCCGAAAAATTTTTTGGGCAAAATTTTAGAACGACTTTATTTTGATAAAAACGGTTTACTTAGCTTATTATTTTCTTTTCAATCTTTTCCTAAACTCATTACTACTTCCTATGATATTTACTTTCCAGTCAACGGTTTTTGGCAGATTTTAATTTGTAAACTCGCAAAACTTTTAAACGCTGGCAAAATTGTCGTGTCCGGCAAATCAGGAATCGGTTGGACTGACCGTCACAACCTGAGTTTAAGGCCAGATCTTTTTGTTCCTATTTCAAAAAAAGCTCAAAAATGGGCTAAAAAAATTGCTCCAGATATAAATGTCCAATATATCCCTGAACAAATAGATCATCAGAAATTTAATCCAAGCATTAAACCCAAAAAACTTTTCTTGTCCCACCCCATTATTCTCACTGTTGCCGCTTTCACCAAATACAAACGCATTGATGCTGTTATTAAAGCCGTATCTAAACTCAAATCCGCCTCATTATTAATCGTTGGTCACGGTGAAGAAAAAGAATC
>Ga0209976_10000627_pt1 | contig 22507 bp, 25 predicted proteins | sample SumtaG_FD_182806 | JGI IMG/M metagenome (GOLD analysis project Ga0209976, IMG submission 182806) | Deep subsurface microbial communities from Indian Ocean to uncover new lineages of life (NeLLi) - Sumatra_00157 metaG (SPAdes) (version 2) | ecosystem: Environmental > Aquatic > Marine > Oceanic >...
TTATTCGTAAACTTTGGATCATACACAAAGGCTTTATCATGAATAATCACCCCTGTTGATACTCCCAATAAATGAAACACCGGTCCATTCCAACCCGCATCCCGCCTGGCTAAATAGTCATTGACCGTTACCAAATGACAGCCTTTGCCTGTCAAGGCATTTAAATACAAAGCTGGCACTGCCGACAAAGTTTTACCTTCACCAGTTTTTTGCTCCGCTACCTTACCCTGATGAAAACAGATCGCTGCCATCAACTGCTCATCAAACGGCCTTAAGCCAATTTCCCGATCAGCCGCCTCCCTTGCCAAAGCAAATGCCTCCACCATTATTTCATCTAACTTCGCTCCGGACTTTAATCGCTTCTTAAACTCTTCAGTTTTTTTAGCAAAATCTTTTTTCTTTAACTTTTTGTATTTTTCTTCCAGCTTATTAATCTCCACCACCTGTAAGCGCAGTTTTTTCAACTCTCTTTCATTAGTATCCAGTAGCTTGCCGATAAACTTAAACACCATCAGCCTATTCTAACCCGAATTATCTATTTATTCGAGGCAAAGATAATTAAATTACTAGCAGTTTGTTGCAGTTCAATCTTAGGAAACATTGGTTCTAGCTCTTTAACAAATTTCTTAGCCTCTTTTTTATAGTCTTTAAAAAAGAGATGATTGTAAGCCACCACACCATTTTTCCTTAAAAGTTTTTTCAACCTTTCAAAAAATCTTTTACTTCTAAATTCTTTAGGCATTTTCTTGCCTAAATAAACGTCAACAATAATTAAATCAAACTCCTTAGGTTTTTTCTCTTTAGTTAACTTTCTTACATACTTAGCCGCATCCTCAATCGCAATCTTTAAATTTTTAACCGTCGCTAGATTAAAATAACACTTAGCCATATCCACCACATGTTCATCAATCTCTACTCCTATCATTTTTGCCCGAGGGTAATACTTCTGTACCTCAAAAGCACAGTCTCCACATCCCAAGCCTAGAATTAACACTTTAGATATTTTTTTACCCTTCTTTTTTAGTCTAGCAATCGCTTTTTCCCAAACTTTTCTCACTAGACCGCCAGACTGGACCATATTTCCCACAATTAACCTTGGCTTATTCAACACCATTACCACCTTCACTAATCCACTCACCGGTGACTGCACCTCTTTGACAGAATTATAGGCAAAGCGATATTTAAACCAATTCTTTATTTTTTTCATGAGCTTTAATTACTTTTTTATTACCCATATATTTTTGCAAAACTTCAGGTATTTTAACCGATCCATCCTTTTGTTGATAGTTTTCCCAAATAGCAATCAACAACCTTGGGCTGGCCAAAGCCGTATTATTCAACATATGCACATACTTTACCTTGCCTTGCTTGGTTCGATACTTAATTCCTGCTCGTCTAGCCTGAAACTCACCCATTAAACTATCAGACATCATTTCACCATATCCTTTTCGACCCGGCATCCAGGTTTCAATATCATACTTTTTAATCTGTGGCTCACCCATATCACCTGTAGACATCATCATCACCCGATAGGGGAGTTTTAACTCCTTTAACATTTCTTCTGCATAACCGGCCAATTTCTCCAGCCACTCCAAAGATTCCTTCATATCATTTTTACAAATCACTACCTGCTCAATCTTCATAATCTCATGCACCCGATAAATTCCCTTAGTGTCTTTGCCATAACTCCCGATTTCTCTTCGATAATTAGGCGAAAAGCCAGCATAAAGAATCGGTAAATCTTTTTCATTTAAAGTTTCTCCAGAGTGATAACTGACTAAAGGTACCTCGGCTGTACCTGATAAATACCTGACATTTTCTTCTGCCTCATCATCAAAGGTTTTATAAATATCCATTTCTCCCCAAGGAAAATGACCAGTATTAATTAATGCTTCTCTCTTAACAATCATTGGCGGGATCATTGGCGTAAACCCTTTTTTTATTAATTTTTCTAAGGCATACTGCATAATTCCCAACTGCATTAATACTGCTTCGTTTTTTAAATAAAAGCCTCTAAATCCAGCCACTTTCACCCCTCGCTCCAAATCTAACAAATCCAAACTTGTTCCTAACTCAATATGATCTTTAACCTTAAAATCAAATTTCGGCAGCTTCCCCCATTTTCTCACCAGCTTATTATCCCTCTCATCAACCCCCACAGGCACTTCCTTAGCCGGCACACTCGGAATTCGCAGCATCATTTTTTTAAAATCAGCCTCAATCTTTCTTAACTGTGGCTCAACATTCTTTAATTTCTTCTTTATTTCTCTGCCTTTATCTACATCTTTCTTGCCCAGCTTGTTTCTTTCTGCCCGCAATTCTTCCACCTGACTTAACAATTCTCGTCTTTGTTTATCCAACTCCAAAACTTTTTCCACTACCTCTGGCTTCAAACCTTTATCCTTAGCAGCTTTCTTAATCTTCTCTGGATTATCTCTGATAAACTGGATATCTAGCATAACAATATTATAACCCCAATTCATCAGCCACGCCCTGCATAGCCTGAAGACTAAGTTCTACAAAATCTCTCAGCTCAATTCCCAGCTTTTCTTCACATAGAGCTATTTCTTCTCTTCTGGTTCCGGCTGCAAAAGCTTTTTGTTTAAACTTTTTCATAACTGACTTAACTTTTACACTTGCCAACTTCTTATCCGGTCTGACTAAAGTAGTCGCTACAATCAATCCAGTCAAAGAATCACAGATAGACAAAGACCACTCCATTTTGTTTTTCGGCTTATACTCTGGATAAAGATTATAGCAATGAGCCAGAATTGCCTTGATAACTGACTCAGGTAGATCCGCCTTTTCTTTCTTAAGTATTTCTACCGACACTTTAGCATGCCCTTCTTTAGTTTCTGCATCAACTGTTTCATAGTCAATATCATGCAGTAAACCCGCCATTGCCCACGCTTCTTCCTTATCCGGCTCAAACTTTTTTGCCAAGGCCTTCATGATCGCCTCAGTCGCTATCAAATGCTTAACTGTATTCTCTGTCTTAATATATTTTCTCAGTAAGTTTAAAGCCTCATCTCGGCTGATCATTTCAACTCTCTTTCTAATTGTTTAATTTTCTTACATCTCTTCAAATTACTAATCCCCATAAACAGCCAACAACCTACGGCTATCACTAAGATGGCTAACACAACTCTGATATATAGTATCGGAGTTGGCAGAATCATCCCCAGAGCAAATATCAACACCAAGCCCACTAAACTTGTTGCCGCTGACTGAGTTGCCCAAATCAGCTTATCCTTTCTTAATTGATCAACTTGAAATTTGACTTCCTCTTTAGCTAGTTTTTTCATATTGAATTTGGAATATCAATAAATTCCACCTCCAGGTAATTTTTATATTTCTCCTTTATCTTTTTCCCCAACTCCTGAACTCCAAATACCTCAGTTGCATAATGACCTCCGGCAAAATAGTTAATCCCTGACTCCTTCATTTTATGAGGGATTGACTCAGCTGTTTCGCCGGTAATAAACAACTCTATTCCTTTAGCCTCCATTTCCGCTAAATTCATTGCCTCAGGCTTAGCTGCTCCAGACACTACTCCAATCACCTTAACTTTTTTCGGTCCAGCTAAAACCGCAAAGATATCATGAGAGAACAGTTCAGCGCACTTAGCTGATAATTTCTTTACATCCTGTGAAGCAGGTAACTCAGCCACATATCCCCATTCATCCCAAAATGATTCTTTTACTTTAGCTCCTAGTTTTTTAATAATCATCACATTATTACCAATCTCAGGATGAGCATCCAAAGCATAATGCAGCCCTATGATTGTCAATCCATTTTCATAAATAACCTTTAATCTCTTCTGAGAAAATCGGGGATAACGAGACTTCCACACTCTCGCGTCAAACCCATGATGAAAAATACAAAACTCCGCTCCAGCTTTAACTGCTTCGTGTAAAAAATCTTCATTCAAACTCACCCCCAAAGCCACCTTACTTATTTCTTCTTTTCCCAAAAACTGCACTCCATTAGCTAATTCATCTTTCTCCAATGCCCTCTCAATCCATTCCTTACCAATGGTGTTATAAACAAACTTAATCAACTCATCTCTTTTGATCATAAACCTTATTTTACAACTTTTTTAAATCGATTAATTACAATCTTTTTATCTTGATCTAATAAAAACCAAGCTGCCTTAGGTCCAAATTTTTTACCAGTTAAGGATAAATAGATTGCTTGAAATGCCTCCCTAGGATTAAGCTGATTATTTTTAGCAATTTGATATAGTTCTTGCTGTAACTCATCAGCCTGCCAATTTTTATCCAGTAATTTAATAACTAGTCTTAAATATCTCTTTTGTTTATCATTCAACTTAACTTTAACTTTATCAGCTATTATGCCGACTTTTTTTCCGTCCGGCGCATACTGCTCCAGCCAAATCTTGGCATATTTAATTCGTTTATCTAATTCCTTTTTTTCATCCTTAGTTAACTCTCCATTCTTAATTTCCTCAAACTTTTTATAAACCTCTATCGTTGGTTGCTGAATGTAATTCACCACATCTCTAAACCGAGGTAAAAAGATTGGTGTTTTAGAAATCGCTTTAACCTGCGACAACTGCCAAGCTCTACCCCTCGGATTTTTCACTCCTTCTTTGTAATAAATCTCTGCTGCTTGATCATAGCTATCAAATAAATTTAATATCGATTCATTATCAACTGGATCGAAAATAATTGCCTTACGATAATGAGTTTTTACCATCAAGAACTTTAGAATCTCCGCTGGCAAAGTTTTAGCTATTTCTGCGGCTGACACCCCAATACCCATAGACGAAGACATCTTAATACCGCCTTTAGCTAAAAACCATTCATACAAAAAAGCAAAAGGAGTTGAATATTTAAAAACTTGCTTGCAAATTGCACTAGATAAATCATGCGAGCCGCCTTCACTCATATGATCTTTACCCGCTCCTTCAACTGTTACGCCTATGACTTTCCAATGAGCTGCCCAGTCAGTTTTCCACATTAACTTCCCATTATCATTAATCGGTTCAATCTCTCCTTTATAGCCACAACCTTCAGCCCAGTCCACCAAATCCTTTCGACATTCAAACTTAACTTTTTTTCCATCCCAACCAATTACCATCGTTGTTCCCACTTTACCGCACTCAGGGCAAATGACTTGATAAGGATACCAATCTTTTGGTTTATCATATCCCGAAATTTTATGATAAAGCTCTCTAATCTTCTCTTGGTTATCCAAAGCTTCTTTAATCACCTGATTAAACTTGCCTTGCTGATACCACTCACTACTCCAGATTATCTTGGGTTTAAATCCTAAGCCATTAAACACCTTAATAAACTCCTGGCCATAGTATTTAGCCATTGATTTATGATCCTTTTCAGGTGAGGGGATTCGATACAATGGTTTCCCCATATATTGTTTAAAGCTCTCTGGTAAATATCTGGGAAAGCCATCCATAGGATCCATATCATTAATTACATAGGTATAGGTGGACTTTTTACCTTTTTCCAACAAAGCCTGATGAATCAAGCCATGGATCACCACTCCTCTCAGAGCTCCGACATGAATTCTCCCTGAGGGAGTTTTCATATCATCTACCCAATAGGGTTGATACTTATCTGTTTTAATGATTTCTTCAGCAAATTTATCTGGCCAAAACATATCTTTTTTAGTATATAACAAAAAACCCGGCTCTTGGCCGGGGTTTGTGATTTTTTTGTTTTTCTTAGTGTATTTTTTGAACGCGATAAGTCACTTTTCCGGCTGGCGCCTCTATTTTAACTTTATCGCCCTTTTTCTTACCAAGTAAGGCTTTACCTAATGGGGAAGTGTGGGAAATTTTCTGTTCTAAAGGATCAGCTTCCCATTCTCCCACCAGCTCAAAGGTTTGCTTCTTGCCATTGACCTTGACCGTTACTTTGCATCCCAGCTTAACTTCATCTTTAGTCTTTTTTGTTTTAATTAACTTAGCCTTAGTAATTAACTCCTCCAATTCTTCAATCCTGCCTTCCACAAACGCCAAATCTTCTCGAGCCGCTGTATACTCACTGTTTTCTGATAAATCACCATGGTTTCTAGCCACCGTTACTCTTTTAATAAGTCTTGGCCTTTTTTCATCCACTAGCTCCTTAAGCTCAGTCTTGAGCTCTTTTAAACCTTGACTAGTAAGATGAAAATCCTTGGTTGTCATAAACAAAAAAATTCTTCAAATTGCGCAAAAAACTATCTCACTTGATAAAGCCTCACCGGGCAATTTGAAGTCAATAATCAAAAATTATACCTTACTCTTCAGCAAAATCAATATGCAGTTAAAAACTGATATACTAGTAGTAGAATGTCTCGCGCTAAAACTTTAATTCTTAGCATCTTAGCTGTTATTGTCGGCAGTTTCCTCATTTTCACCACCCTCAAGTCCAGGTCTTTCAATCTTCCCCAGCCAGCCAAACCCTTAGATGATCAAAGTATCATTGTCGATGCTTCCACTGACTTATCTCCCTCAACTCCACCTCCAGGACTTTCCAGTTTAGAAACAGCTAATCTTTTCCTCCAAGCCAGTGTTTCCAGTTTGCTTTCCCGGATAGAAAATCTCGAACAAACTAAAATTCCAGACCCAGCTATTGGCTCCGCCCCCACTGCTCCTACTACCCCTACTATTGTTTTCCAACCTCAAACCATCTTCTTGGGTTCAGCTAGTACCATCAAACACGAATGGACCAATACTGGTACTCAGGTCAGCCTTAACACTAATGATTACCCAGCAGCTGTCAACGCTATTTTTGAAGCTGGTCTGTCAATTGTCGGCGGCGAAGCCTGGGCTAGATTAATCAACCAAACCACTGGCGCAGTCATGTCCATTACCGAGGTTTATCATAACAACAGCAACGTCACCTGGAAAACCTCGCCATCCTTCAAACTCCACCCTGGCTATAATGCCTATGAAATCCAAATCAGATCAACCAGCGGCGAAACCGCCAATCTCTCCGGCGCACGCTTGAAAATTAGTTTATGACTAAGCTATTTCTTGCCTCAGAAATCGATGTCGTCGCTAAACACATTGCTAAAAAATTAGCTAAACCAGCTAATCAATACAAAACCGTTTTTATTCCTACAGCCGCTGAAGCAGACATCGGCGATAAACAATGGATTATCACCAATCGCCAAGGCTTAGTTGACGCTGGTTTTAATCTATTTGACTATACTCTAACTGATAAAACCCCAGAACAGATAGAAACCGACTTAAAAAACGTTGATATTTTTCACCTTAATGGCGGTAACATGTTCTACTTACTTCTTCAAGCCAGAAAATCAGGCTTTGATAAATTTATAAAAAAACAAGTTAACCAAGGTAAAGTCTACATCGGCTCCAGCGCAGACTCAATTATTGCTGCTTCAGATATCAGTGTTACCAGAGTCTTTAGAGATAGGCCCTTTAAGAAAAAGCTAAAAAACTTTAAAGCTCTTAATTTAGTCAACTTTGTCATTTTTCCTCACTGGGGCAAAGATGACTTTAAAGATGAATATCTTAGTAAAAGAATCTCCTATGCTTATCAACAAGATAGCCCTATCATTCTTCTATCTGACTATCAATACATTCAAGTTGAAGACAATAACTACAAGATTGTGGATATAAGAAAAGAATGAAACAGAGGCTAATCACACTGCTTTTCCTTCTTGCCTTAGCTATTCCTTCCGTTTGGTTAATCATAGAGCCGGGTTATTTTCCCATGCATGATGACACTCAAATCGTCAGAGTCAGCCAGATGTATCAAGCCCTGCGTCAAGGCCAATTCCCAGTCCGTTTTGTCAATGATTTAGGTTATGGCTATGGTTATCCGATTTTCAATTTTTACAATCCCTTGCCATATTATTTTGGCGCCTTTTTCATGTTCTTGAGCTTAAATGCCGTTATAGCTACGAAAATTATGTTTGTCTTCCCCATAATTCTTTCTGGATTCACCATATTCTGGCTCGTCAGACAATATTTTAGCCAGTTAGCAGCTTTAGCTTCTGCCTTATTCTATATTTATACTCCTTATCATGCTGTCCAAATTTATGTTCGGGGTGCTGTAGCTGAATATTGGGCCTATGCTTTTTCTCCTTTATTGATTATGGCTTTATTAAGTCAGCAGCCATTATTGGCTGGGATTGTTTTGGCATTATTAATTCTCTCTCATAATCTCACTGCTTTAATGATAATTCCCATTCTGGCAATATTATTTCTAATCAAACTATTTTTCTCCAAATCAAAATTAGCTTTGGTTAAATTTTTACTCTCGGTTTGTTTGATTGGCTTAAGTCTTTCTGCCTTTTTTTGGCTGCCAGCTTTATTGGAAAAAAATCTCACTCAAATAAATCAAATGCTTTCTAATCAATCTAGTCCTTTAGATCATTTTGTTTTTCTTCCACAACTTTGGGCTTCTTTGTGGGGTTTTGGCGGTTCTGTTGCCGGCATTCACGATGGCATATCGTTTATGACAGGCAAATTACACCTGATTCTCAGCCTTCTTTCACTACCGATTGTTTTCATTTCAACAAAATTAAATAAAAAAATGAGACTACTACTGCTTTTTTCCTTTTGCTCCTTGTTTTTCGCTCTTTTTATGACATTGCCCTTAAGTTATCCAGTCTGGTCAAATCTACCCATCCTTAATGTTATTCAGTTTCCTTGGCGCTGGCTGATTTTCTTTAGTCTTTTTACTTCTATTCTTTCCGGTTTCAGTCTTAATTATTTTCACCAGTTAGCAAACAAACATCTTAACCGTAAAATAATTATTATCATTGGCGGCTTGTTAGCTATCGGCTTTGTAACTTACAGCAGCAAATTTTTTAGACCTCAATATAAATTTCCTTTTACTTCCGAAGAGGCCCTAGCCCCAGAGCGGGTTAACTGGACTGTTTCTCAACGATCAGATGAGTACTTGCCCCAAGGCTTTATTGTCCCTCAAACAAAAGAAGAAGCTCTAGGCTCTAAAAATCCTCTCAACCAAAAACTCATTGATAATTTTATTCAACCCAACCCCCTCAGAACCACCGCTAACTATATTAGCTTAGCTTCAATCTTATGGCTGAGCCTCCAATTGTTCAAAAAAAGATTTAAACTATTAGCTAAATGATTTATTTGATTACCTTAGCGGCCATTCTTTTTCTTTATGGGCCTTCATTAAAATATGGCTTCTTTCAAGATGATTTTTTACACCTAATCAGCACCCAGATAAGTTCATGGTCAGAATTCTTCCGCTTTTTCTTAGATAATCAAGCTATCTATTATCGACCCTTCGGCATTCAGCTGGCCTATTTAATTCAGCAGTTTCTTTTTGGTTCCAATCCTTTTGGATTTCATCTGGCTTCATTATCAATTCACCTGATTAATACTGTCTTAGTCGGCTCACTAATTAATAAAATTACCAAAAACCGCTTTATAGCTAACTTAAGCGCTTTTTTATACGCCACCTCTGCTATTCATTTTATTAGTTTATTTTGGCTGGCAGAAATCAACTTGCTCTTAGGCGCATTAATGGTTTTTCTTAATCTTCATGCTTTATTTTGGTTTCTAAAAAAGCCTTCGAATAAAACCCTTTTAATCAGCTTGAGTTTATTTGCCCTTGGTCTTTTATTCCACGAATTGGTCATAATTACTCCGTTAATGATTATTGTCTTAAATCATTTACTTCGCCTCAAATTATTCCAAAAACCACTTAGCAAAGCATACTCAGCCGGATTTGTCTTAATTACCTTCTTATACTTACTGCTTCGTTTAGTCATTTTACCCATTCCTATTTCTGGTACCTATGCTCCTCATCTAGGAGGAGAGAATATTAGTTCTTTAATTTGGTATAGCCTCTGGTCATTCAATCTGCCGGAAGAATTTAAGTATCAAGTTGTTTTGTCAAAACTCCACATTCAACCTAAATTCTTACAAAACTTTACTTCTCAAATAATAATTTGGGTTTCTGGAGTCCTGACTTTATTAACGGTCTCTTTATTCGGATTTATCCGCCTGAATCGATCTAAACGATCACTCTTATTACTGGGCATTTCTTGGTTTGTTATCGGTTTAAGCTTATTTCTTTTTCTACCTTTACATTTATATCCTATGTATGCTCTTGTTGGTTTACCTGGGCTGGTTTTAATCTTAGCCACACTTACCCCAAAGCGGCCTCTTTTTATCACAATTCTTTTACTAGCTTGGCTAATACCATCTTTTACCACTCTTCGATTTGCAGAAAAAACTCATTGGACAGTCCAAGAAGCTAAGCTAGCTAAACAAATTTTTTATAAAGCCAAAGAACAATTTCCATCTTTGCCTAAAAACAGCACTTTGAGTTTAAAAGATGATTATCAGGTTAAACACACCCTAGCTGACCAGCATGGTATTCATTTTTTGTACAACGACAATAGTCTTACAACTCATTTTGGGGACTATCATGATATCTTGCCGGACGTCTGTCAATCTTTCATAGAAGCTAGGGAAAAACAGATAGCCAAGGCCAAACAAGAAATTAAAGCAGAAGATTTGCAGCAAGTTATTCATGCAATTATAAGCGAAGCCAATAAAATAACTCGCCAATGTGCTATAGAAAACAATATTTACCCCCTTCGATAATTATTCTATATTAGACTAGAAGGACTCCAAAGGAGTTGAAAAATGAAACAAAACTGGAAGTTTTGGTTAGGCTTAGGATTAGTGCTTGGACTTCATGGATATTTATTCTTGGTTAAAGTAGAAAGAGATCCATTATGGTTTCAGCAGGATAATTATTTAGGCTATGCTGAGGCAATTGCCAAGGGTTTAAGAACTGGCGTAGTGGAGTTTAAGGATGGTTGGTTGTTTCCTGGATTGGCTTGGTTATTATATGCCCTAAGTTGGTTGACAGGAGATTTAATCAGAAGCGGAGTAGTGCTGATGGGAGTAAGCTTGATAGGGATTTACTATTTAAGTTATTTGATGCTAAAGGATTGGCATTATGCTTTGATAGTAACCTTATTTCCACCGATTGTGCTGGAACAGACAAGTAAACTTAGTACGGAAGCAATAGTAATGTTTTTACTAATCTTCAGCTATTATTTATTTTCCAAAAAAAAGTATTTATTGATGAGTGGATTATTGGGACTGGCAACAGTAGTTCGACCGATCAGTGGCTGTTTATGGCTGGGCTTAGGCTTAAGCTTGGTAAAGGCTAAAAAATGGAAAACTCTAATTGCCAGCGGAGGAGTGTTTTCATCCTTTTTATTATTATTGGCGGGATTTAACTACTTCTATTTAAACTCAAATATCTGGTATCAAGTCAGACAGTATCAAACCCTAGGTCCTATAACGATGCCAATCGTTCAGTTAGTCAAAGATGTAATCAGGGCAATTGACTGGGGTTATTGGCGGATTTTGATATCTGGCTTAGCATATATAGGTTTGAGTTTAGGCTTAGTAGCTAAAACAATTAAAAGAACAAGTGATTTATTAAACCAAGATGATGGTTTAATGATAAAAACATGGGCAGGATTAACTTTCATATATGTTTTGGCAGTAGGTCCAGTTCCAATGCTTGAGGAGTTCAGAAGGTATATAGCGGTTTTGTTCCCTTTAATTTTAGTAGTAAATTTCAAGATTTTAGGGAAAAGCAAGCTATTCAGGTGGGGTTCAGTAATGCTAAGCTTAGTGGCGTTTCTGTGACCCCGGGTGAGCTAGTGAACGACGTTCAAACCTATTTTATCTCTACGCTCTAAAGACAAAGATCCAAAATTAAGCTGAGTTGTTACTGGTCCAGCGATATCTTCTTGCCACTGTTGGTATTCTGGAATAAACATTGCTAGTCCACCTGGATCAGATTCATAAATAGAAAAGTGAATTAGGTTAGGCTGATTGGCTTTTTCAAGTAAGTTATCGCCAGTGATTCCAGCTTGATCTGATCCAATCCATTTTGGTAAATAGCCATATTTATCCATGCCATACCAACTGTATAAATACGCCCAAGTAGTGTTGTATTTATAAGGAGAGGTTAGAGTTGATATGGAGAAGTTATCTCCATTGGCTTCTTCGTAGGTGTAATCTACGAGTTCAAGCAGTTTGTTTAAGAAGGCACCATTTTGAACGGTTAGTATGTTTGATTGGGTTTGCCTAATGGTTTTTGCCAAACTTAGATTGGATGCTAAAAAGATAATAAGAATGATACTGAAGATGGTGTTAACTAATTTAGGTTGAAGTTTTTTAAATAATTGATAAAAAAAGCAGGCTATGATTAGATAAATGGCTGGCTCTAGTCCGGTGATAGAGTAATAAGAACCTCTTGAGATAAATAGAAATAGTATGGCCGGGCTAAAGATCCAAAGTGCTAAAAATGCCTTTATTTTTTTAGATTTTTGGTAAATAAAAAACCAGGCTATGATTGACAAAACTATAATAATTGAAAGAGATGTAACTGATGGTAGAAAAACAAGCTTGACTTTATTAATATATAAGTTAAAAACATCTGTGATTGTTTGATTTAAGCTTGGTTTGCCACCAGAATTAAGGCTGATATCACTTAGTTTAAAAATGTTGTTGATGAGTAGTAAAGCTTGAGTTAAAACCATACTGCTGATGCTTATTAAGTAAATGCCGATTGATTTTAACAAGGTTTTTTTAGGCATAAACCAAAAAATTTTCTCTTTAAAAGCTTGGAAAGTATAGACAATAAGAACTATGCCTATTAAATAAGCGGTGTATAGAGTAGCTTGGTTGGCAAGGCCTAACATTAGGGCTGTAAGAGGCAAGAATTTTTTTTCTTTTTGAAACAAAGATCTCCAAAGAAAGTAGTAAAACCAAGGGATAATCCAGGTAGCTAAGCTTGGGTTTGATAACCATGATCCAAGCTGAGCGCTATCGGTGGAAAAAGCATAGAAGAGAGCTGAGATGACTCCGACATTTTTGGATTTAAGAATTTCTTTACCGATTAGGTAGATGGGAATGATTGCCAGAGAGCTAAGTAAGCTGAGAAATAAAGTGGGAATTAAAGGATTGCCTTTAGAGAGGGTATAGAGCGGCCCAATAACATAGTAGTATAAAACTCCATTATAAATCTTGTCGTCGGTTCCGCTGGTGGCAGGACCTTGAATTTTAAAATCATAATTTTCAAGAATAGACCGGGAAGTGACTGCATCTCGAGCTTGGTAATAATAAAATTCAAAGTGGTTACTGCTGATAAGACGCCAGCGAAATATAAAGCCAAGAATTATTAACAATAACAGGAGTAATTTTTCTTTCATTGAGATAACTGTAATATAGCACAGGAGATGTTGCTGCGAGGAAAAATCCATGGTGGCCCAGTCGCTTTGGCACTGGAACCGCCTATTAGTAGATCTAAAGCAGCTCAAAGACCAGCTATTTTCTCCAGAAGACTACACCTTTAACCTACTACCAGTAGGGGTTGGAACATAGGTTAATAGTATAAAAGATTATTACTTTATGAGAAAATAACGCTTATGAGCCATGAAGAAGGACAACAATCATTGGAAACTTTAGAATTATCAGAATCAAAAGTTCACTGGTTTACAGACAGATTTTCGAACTTACCTTTTAGTAAAGCTGATATTTTAAATGCCGTTATTGTAAGTAGCCCAGACGATCTCTCGATAAACGGAATTAAAGCCACAACCCAACCTCATATGGGTAGAGAAGCAGGCTGGGATACTGTTTTTGAAAATGACAGTGGTGAAAAATTTACCTGGTTAGGTATTAAAGGAGTTGGTCTAACTAAAAAAGGTAGAAAAAGATTTAGAGATTTTGATTTTCCACAAGCATTTGATGAGATGAAAAGTGGTTTTCCACCAACTAAAGCAGCAGATGTTTATGATTTAGACACGCCAAAAAGATTTGTTCCTCCGCATAGACCTGGGGAAGATGTATTAGGTTTTGTAGGCCTAAAAGAAGTTCAAAATGATCAAAAAATCGCTACTAAACTAATTGAAGAAGGATTTTTAACTGCTGAGCCAATTGCTGTTATTGAAGGAGATCCAGATGATCCTGAAATAACTCAATTAAAAGAAGGCAATTTCGTCGATAAAAATGTTAAAGAAGGTCGGGAAATTAGAGCTTTGCGAATTCCAAGAAGATTAAGAACGATAAAACATTTAATTAGAGAAAAAGACAATCCAGGTTTAAAAAGAGAGCTTGAATTTGCCGTTAAAAAATGTCAACAGTTGGGTGTTGACCTGGAAAAATACGGAGGAAAAAACCCTTACCAAAACTATCTGATTTGGCTTTATCAGCAGGCTGGTAAACAAGCAGGAATTGCTGCTAGGGAAACACTTAAAAAGAGAGATCTATACCTTTTGGGTGATATAACTTATGCTTTTGAAATTGTTGATTTAGGTCAACACACTCAACTTCACACTATCAAAGAAACAAAACCAAGTGAAGGCGTATCATATTCTCCAAAAGCAAGCTTTGCTAATGATATTTACGAAGACTATGCACAGTTTCCATTTGTAGTATTTGCTGCCGTCAAACTTTCAGGCTTTATTAAAAATAGCGAAAATTTAGATGTGATCACTCAAATGGCTTCACAATTTCATAGTTCATTTATAAAAGAATATTTAAAAAAGGATAAAGATAAGGCGCTTCAGGATTTAATAAATTACCTCGATCGAGAAGGCGCTCCAATATGGAGCACTTGGTTTAAACCACATATTGTAAAACAACATCAAAGAGTTAGCCCAGAATTTATATATGCTAGTGGTTATTTATCAGAGGGTGAAGATAGTTGGAAAGATTTGCCAGAAAATTGTGAATGGCCAAAAGGGAATAAAGTTAAGTTTATGCATTACTCAGATGTACTCAGGTATGCATTAGGCCAACAATTACTGCAAATGATAAACATTCAAAAAAGCCTTTAATATCAACCTAATCTATAGTTGTGACCCTGACGGGAATCGAACCCGTATTACTACCTTGAGAGGGTAGCGTCCTAGCCGTTAGACGACAGGGCCAAAGTAATATATTTTACCATTTCTGTATAATTAGCCTATGACCGATTTATTAAATCTAGATTTCACTAAAAAAGAAAACCAAATAGTTGATTTTATTAAATCCACTTTTAAACAACAAGCTTTTCAAAAGGGGATTATCGCAGTTTCCGGCGGACTAGATTCAGCTGTTAGCTTAACTTTAGCTGTTAAGGCTTTAAGCAAGGAAAATATCTTCACTCTTCAATTACCCTACAAACGCCAATCAGTTGAGAATTCCAATTTAATTATTAAAACCACCGCTATTCCTTCTAACCAACGCCTGATTATTAAGCTCAGCCGATCAGTTGATAAATTAGCTGTTAAGCTTAATGCTAAAAAGCACCAGCTTAGATTTGCTAACCTTCTTGCTCGAGCTCGCATGATCTGTCTTTTTGATCAAGCTAAGAAAAATAAAGCTTTGGTTATTGGCACTGAAAACAAATCAGAAAACTTGCTTGGCTATTTTACTCGCTTTGGCGATGCCGCTTCAGATATAGAACCTCTTTCTCATCTTTACAAAACCCAAGTTATTCATCTAGCCAAGCATCTTGGCATATCCGAAGCTATTATCAACCAACCTCCTTCAGCTGATCTCTGGCCTGGTCAAACCGATGAAGCTGAGCTGGATTTTTCCTATCAACAAGCTGACCCAATTATCCATCTTCTTTATGACAAACAACTTTCTCCTTCTGCTGTGATTAACCAAGGTTTTTCAGAAGCCTTAGTTAAAAAGGTCCAAACTCGCCTTCAAGCATTTGAGTTTAAGCTTAATGTCCCTTATCATCTTTAATATATGCCCATTCGTGTTAAAAAAGCCTCCGGAGAAATCGAAGCCTTTTCAGAAAGCAAAGTCAGAAGTTCCTTAAAACGCGCTGGCGCTAAACCTCAGGTAATTAACAAAATCTTAGCTCAACTAATTGGTAAACTTCATGATGGTATTACCACTAAAGAGATTTACCGTCAGGTTTTTGATCTGCTTAATCAATACCAGACTGGTCAAGGTTATCGCTACTCTCTTAAGGGAGCTCTAATGCAGCTCGGTCCCTCAGGTTACCCCTTTGAAAAATTCATTGCCCGGCTTTTAACTCATCTTGGTTATCAAACTCAAACTCAAGTTATTGTTACCGGTAAATGCATTGATCATGAAATCGATGTAGTCGCTACCAAAGATCAGCAAAAGTTTATGATTGAGTGTAAGTACCACAATCGACCTGGCACCAAATCTCGCTCCAAAGACGCCCTCTATACCCAAGCTCGTTTTAATGACCTAGCTGATCATTTTACTCAACCCTGGCTAGTTACCAACACTAAGCTCACCACCAATACTATTAAATACGGCCGGTGTAAGAATATGAAACTGATTGCCTGGCGCTATCCCCAAAAGGGCAGCTTAGAACAATTAATTGAAACCAATAATCTTCATCCCTTAACCTGCCTGACCTTTCTTAATCACCAGGATCGCCAATTGCTTTATCAAAATGGCTTAGTTTTATGCCAAGATTTTGCCCAGATTGATGACCAAAAACTTTCCTCCTTGGGTTTAAGCTCCAAAGCCATTAGTCAGATCCGTCAAGCTCTTAAACACTTGAATTAATCAGCCTTTTTCCAAAAATAGCGTGTCATGGCTATCAAAAGAGCCATGCCAGCCAGCCAGGTTATCATTAACACTCCTATTTTTGTTCCACCGCCATAATGCCCGCCACACTGCATATTATTTTTCATAAAACCGATATGAGAACCATAGCCAGTTTTGTCTTTTAGGCCCTGCTTGATTTCTTTTGTGATAACTTTCCCTTCTTGACTGTCAATCATTATTTCCATAAACGCTCCTTTTAATTTTTATTAATTAAAAACAATCAACTTAATTATACTAAATTTTCATCTTGCATAGTTATCAGTTTTCATACTATAGTGAATAGAGTGAAAACATACTTAATTTTCCCTGAAAGGGGGTGAAACTAACCCATGGATGATAGTGATAAAAAAACACAAGCAGCTCCTCCAGCTAGCGTAACTCCTCCCCCTCCTCCTGTTGATCAACCCGCAGGCACTGGTGTAACTCCCCCTCCTCCTGTTGACAAACCAGCTGATACTGGCACCACTCCTCCTGTTGACCCAGGCGTTGCTCCTGCTGACACAGGCGCTAGTGATATTTCTAACGTCAAGCTTCCTGGTGAAGAAGACAAACAACCTGATGCCGATGCCACTCCTGCTGTAGGGTCTACCCCTCCTGCTGAGCCAGCTGCTCCAACCGCCAAACCAACCGAGGAAAAACCCGAGGAAAAGCAAGCTGCTTAGATAAAATAAACTAATATTTACCACCTTGGTGATAATAATCGCCAAGGTGTTTTACTGGAATAGCCTAGCTTGTCAATAATCAATTGACTAGCTAGAATGAATACATGCTTAAAACCCTGGCCCATTTATTTACTCCTCAGTCTTCTAATAACTACAAAGCTAAAACCCTGCATATTTCTTCTTTAAGCGTCTTCATACTCATCATCATGCTCAGTCAAATTGTTCTCAGTCTTATTGCTCAAACCATTCCTGGGGTTTTAGGCATTGCTTCTAGCATTACTTCTCAGGAATTAATCCAGTTAACCAATGCTAAACGCCAAGAAGATGGCCTATCAGCCCTAAGCCTCAACCCTGCCTTAAGTCAAGTCGCTAGCCTCAAGGGCGCTGACATGATTGCTAACAACTACTGGGCTCATACCTCACCTGAAGGTAGAACACCTTGGAGCTTTTTTACCCAAGAAGGTTATCTCTATCTTTATGCTGGTGAAAACCTAGCTCGGGATTTCCCTGACTCTAGTTCAGTGGTTAATGCCTGGATGAACTCTTCCACTCATCGTGACAACATTCTTTCTAGTCGCTATCGAGAAATAGGCATTGCTGTTATCCATGACACTTTTCAAGGTCAACCTACTACCTTAGTGATTCAAATGTTTGGCACGCCTGTTAGTGCCGCTTTACCAAACAAAGTTGGTCAAATCGATCAAGTCGCCGAAGTCATCCCAGAACAAGGAATCGCTGGTGTTGCCAGCCAGCTGCCTTTCTTAAGCTCTTTTCATCTCACCAAAGCCATGTCTATCAGCTTAACCGCCATCTTACTAGTCACCATTATTATCGACACTATTTTCATTGCCCGGAAGAAAATTATCCGTCTCTCTGGCAAAGGCTTGGCTCACTTGCTATTCTTAGGTATACTATTAATCCTACTACTGGGTATTCAGCCTGGCCTGATCTTATAATATGCTGACTAAAACCTCTCCTACTGCTTATCTCAGCCTTGCCTTTATTCTTATAATCCTTAGTCTCATTTTCTTCACCTTGCCTGCCTTCCGCCTCTTTACCTCTATTGCCCTTGGCCTCAGCTATTTTATCTGGGGCATGGCGATTCATCTAAAAGACAAAAGCCTGCATTTACCTATTATTCTGGAATATTTTGGTCTTAGTTTACTAGCTACCATTATTTTAATTTTTCTCAGCCTTCGGGCTTAAAGGAGCTAAATATGAAAGGTATTATCCTCGCTGGCGGTAAAGGCACTCGGCTTGATCCTATCACTCTGGCTACTAACAAACACCTTCTGCCTGTTTATGACCAGCCGATGATTTTTTACCCCATTCACACCTTAGTTAATGCCGGCATTACCCAGCTTCTTATTGTTGTCGGCGAAATGCATGCTGGCCAGTTTATTAACGTTCTCAAAAACGGCAAACAATTCGGCCTTAAACACCTAGAATACGCTTATCAAGAAGGTGGCTCTAAAGGTATAGCTGACGCCTTAAACTATGCCCAAGACTTTGCTGATGAAGGCCCCATCACCGTCATTCTCGGTGACAACACCACTGACGCTGATATTTCCCCAGCCATTAAAAACTTTAAAGCTGGCGCCACTATTTTTCTTAAAAAAGCTATTGACCCTGAACGCTTTGGCAACCCAGTTTTTTCTAAAACCGACCCAAAAAAAATTGAAAAAATTATTGAAAAACCCAAAACCGCCCAATCACCCTATGCTGTTACCGGCCTTTACATTTACGACAACACGGTTTTTAAGAAAATCAAAACCCTTAAGCCTTCAGGTAGAGGAGAACTGGAAATCACTGACATTAACAATGCCTACTTAAAAGAGGGAACTCTTAATTGGTCAGAGCTTAAAGGCTACTGGTCTGATGCCGGCACCTTTCATAGCCTGTTTCGGTCTAATCGTTTTTGGGCTGAGAAAAAACTTGGCAGCAAGAAGTACCAACAGGTAGTTGACGGGGAATAATTTGGCTTGACAAGCATTAGCTTTGGGTTTAGTTTGGATATATGACTAAACCGCCTCTAGCTGACCAGATCAGACCTCAGACTCTTAAAGGCTTTATTGGCCAATCTCATCTAGTCGGCCCTCAAAAACCCATTCGTCTGGCTATTAAGCAAGATCAAATCCATTCTATGATTTTCTGGGGACCACCTGGCTGTGGTAAAACCACTTTAGCTCGCATTATTGCCCATGAAACCCAAGCCAGATTTGTTAAGCTCTCAGCTGTTTCTGCTGGCAAAGCTGATGTTAAACAAGTAGTTCAAACTGCTCAAAATCCTTTAACCAAACAACCAACAATCTTGTTTTTAGATGAAATTCATCGTTTTAACAAAGCTCAACAAGATTTCCTTCTGCCTTATGTCGAAGACGGCACCTTGATATTCATCGGCGCCACTACTGAAAATCCCAGTTTTACTGTTATCAGTCCCTTACTTTCCCGCACCCAAGTTTTTGTCTTAAATCCTCTTTCTAAAACAGAACTTAAGCAAATTCTTAAAACCGGCTTAAAAGCCTTAAAAACTAGCTCCATCTCGAAAATATGCCAAGACTTTTTACTTGAGTTTGCTAACGGTGATGCCCGTCAAGTCTTAAACCTACTTGAAGTCACTCATAAACTCTATAAAACCATTACTCTTAAGAATCTTAAAAATTCCCTGCAAAGCAAGCTCTTAAGATATGATCGAGCTGGCGAAGAACACTACAACACCATTTCTGCCTTCATTAAATCCATGCGGGCTTCTAATCCTGATGCTGCTCTCTATTATCTTTCCCGCATGATCGCCTCTGGTGAAGATCCGCTTTTCATTGCCCGTCGTATGGTCATCTTTTCCTCAGAAGACATTGGCATGGCTCAGCCCACCGCTTTAGTAGTTGCTAACGAAGTCTTTAAATCTTGTCAAACCATTGGTTATCCTGAGTGTGCCATTAACCTGGCTCATGGCGTGGTTTATCTCTCTAAAGCCAAAAAAGACCGCTCATCCTACGATGCTCTCCGAGCTGCTCAAGCAGATGTAAAAAAATATGGCAATCTACCTATTCCTTTAAATCTTAGAAATGCTTCCACTGATTTAATGAAAGACTTAGGTTATGGTAAAGGTTATGAAAAATATACCAAGAAAAGCCTCTTACCTGATAAACTGAAGGGAAAGAAATATTATCAATGAAAATTCTTGTTTTTACCGAAGGCACAGTTTTAATGCATAAGTCTCTCAAAGGCTTAACCAGGAAGCAGAGAATTGAGAAATCAAAAAGCAGGCAAGGGCCATTACCAGCTGATTTTTTTAAAGACGATATTCCTAGTGGGAATGTTGTTAAAAAGCTATGGCTTTGGAAAAAACAAGGAGCTGAAATTTATTACTTAACTTCCAGAACCAGCCCAAAACAGATAACTGATATTAAAAATGTTCTTAAAAAATATAATTTTCCAGACAATCATCATTTACTCTTTCGTAAAAAAGGCGAGGAGTATAAGGATGTAGCTGAAAGATTAATGCCTGATATTTTAATTGAGGATGATTGTGAAAGTATTGGCGGAGTCAAAGAAATGACCTATCCTCATATTAACTCCAAGCTCAAAAAACAAATCAAACCGATAATTGTCAAAGAATTTGGCGGCATAGATCACCTACCTGACGAACTGAGCTAGAATGAAATTCACCATCAAAGAAATCAAAGCCAAATCAATCTTGCAAAAATCCGGCCTGCCAGTTGACTGGGTAGTTAACCCATACTCTGGTTGCCGTTTTGGCTGTAAATACTGTTATGCTCACTTTGTTGGTCGCTTCCGCCACCCTGATGAAGCCTGGGGAAGCTATGTTGATATTAAAATCAACGCCCCGGAGCTACTTAAAAAAGAATTAACCAATAAACTTAAAAGAACCAAGAAAAAACACCTAGGCGAAATTTTCTTTAGCTCAGTTACTGATCCTTACCAAGGAGTCGAGGCTAAATACAAAATCACTCGACAATGTCTTCAAGTCCTTATAGATTTAAACTATCAAGGTCCCATTAGCATCTTAACCAAATCTCATCTAGTTACTCGTGATATTGATATTTTTAAAAAACTAAAGAATATTGTAGTTGGTTTAACCGTTACTTCTACTGGCGATCCGATTTCTCAATATTTAGAAACCTATGCTCCGCCTAATCAAGAAAGAATTAAAGCTCTAAAAAAACTCCATCAAGCTGGCATTAAAATCTATGCTTTTGTCGGCCCTCTTCTACCTCATTTTGTCTGGCAGGAGAAGAAAATAGAAAAACTCTTAAAAAAACTTGAACAAACCGGCGTCAGTTATATCTACCTTGAACATATTAATCTCAGTAAATATATTCGCGACAGGCTTTTCCAATTTTTAAAAGACAAACCCGAATTACTTAAACTTTTTCAACAAGCTCAAAAACCTGAATATCGAAAAGAACTAGATTCAATCTTGATGAAAATAGTTAAAAAAACTAAACTAAAACTAGCTTACCAAAAACCCCTTTATCATAAAGACATGTAATTTAAGGAGCATATATGAAATTTATGAAAAAATCTCAATCTAAAAAACTCGTTGGCGGTAAATCTACCATTATTTATGAATATATGCTTGGCGATAACGATATTAATGGGGCTATTGCTGAAATTAATGGTCGTTATCCTGATAAAGACAGAGTCGTTAATCAAACCTCTAAAGAACTAGTTTATGTCTTATCAGGCAAAGGCAGTTTTGTAGTGGAGGGTAAAGAAGTTAAAATTTCTTCAGGTGATATGTTAATTATTAACCAAGGAGAAAAATATTATTGGCAAGGAAACTTTACTATCTTTATGGCTAACACTCCCAGCTGGACTCCAGAGCAACATAAAAATGTTAAATAGTAAATATCTAATTGAATGAAAATCCGTTGTCCTTGGGTGCCAGCCGATAACCAGTTGTATATTGATTATCACGATAAAGAATGGGGCGTGCCAGTTCATAATGATAAACGACATTTTGAGTTTTTAATTTTAGAAGGCGCCCAAGCTGGTTTAAGCTGGCTAACTGTTTTAAAAAAAAGATCTAGTTACCGTCAGGCTTTCGCTAACTTTAACCCTCAAAAAGTTGCTCAGTTTGGCAAAAGACAGTTTAATCAGCTAATGGAAAACCCAGCTATTATTAGAAACAAGCTTAAAATTAATTCTGCCATTAACAATGCTCAACACTTCTTAGAAGTTCAAAAAGAATTTGGCAGTTTTGATAAATATATCTGGTCTTTTG
>Ga0209976_10000628_pt1 | contig 22494 bp, 21 predicted proteins | sample SumtaG_FD_182806 | JGI IMG/M metagenome (GOLD analysis project Ga0209976, IMG submission 182806) | Deep subsurface microbial communities from Indian Ocean to uncover new lineages of life (NeLLi) - Sumatra_00157 metaG (SPAdes) (version 2) | ecosystem: Environmental > Aquatic > Marine > Oceanic >...
TCTGATGGGGTTTGGTTGAACAAAATTATCAATCAGTTTTTGGTTAAGAGGATTTTTAGGGCCTAGAGCGGCTTCTTTTGTTTGAGGAACAATAAAGGCTTGGGGCAAATACTCATCTGATCGCTGAGAAACAGTCCAGGTAACCCGCTCTGGAGCTAGAGCTTCTTCGGGAGTAAAAGGAAATTTATATTGAGGTTTAAAAAATTTGCTGCTGTAAATTACAAAGCCGATTGCTAACAAGCTGCCAATGACAATAATTATTTTTTGGTTAAGATGTTTGGTTAGCAGATGTTGAAAATAATTAAGACTGAAGCCGGAAAGAATGGAAGTAAAAAGACTAAAGAAAACCAGCCATCGCCAAGGAAACTGAATAATATCAAGGATGGGTAGGTTTGACCAGACTGGATAACTTAAGGGTAATGTCATAAAAAGAGTGAAAAACAAAGAACAAAAGGAAAAAAGCAGCAGCAGTCTCATTTTTTTATTTAATTTGGTTGAAATGAAAACAATCGGCAGTGCCAGAAGGCTGAGAATCAGGTGGAGTTTACCGGCCATAAACGATATACCATCGTGAATACCGGCAACAGAACCTCCAAAACCCCACAAAGAAGTCCAAAGTTGTGGAAGAAAAACAAAATGATCTAAAGGACTCGATTGATGAGCCAGCAGCTGATTTAGTTGAGTGAGGTTTTTTTCCAATAAAGCTGGCAGCCAAAAAAAGGCAGAAAGACTCAAGCCAATCAAACAAACCGGGAGTAAAAATTTAACCAAAGCTAATTTTGATTTGGAGAAAAATAGTTTGATTAGAAATAATATGCCTAAAATGGGAATTATCATTAGAGCAGTGAGATTATGAGAGAGAATTAATAATGCCAAAACAATCCCGGCCAATAATGGCTGCTGATTTAATAAAGCCATAATCAATAAAGGAGAAAAAGCATAGGCCCAATATTCAGCTACAGCCCCCCGAACATAAATTTGGACAGCATGATAAGGGGCATAAATATAGAATAAGGCAGAAGCTAAAGCTGCTAACTGGCTAAAATATTGTCTGACGAGCCAAAATATGGTGAAACCAGAAAGAATTATGGGGAAGACAAACATAATTTTCGTAGCCATAACGGCATTTAAGTTCAAGAACATGAAAAAGGCGCCAAAATAATATGGCAAGGGATTGTAAAAATTGAAAATCGGATAACCATAGCCATAACCCAAATCATTGACAAATCGGACTGGGAATTGACCTTGACGTAAGGCTTGATACATCTGACTGACTCTGACGATTTGAGTGTCATCGTGCATGGGAAAATAACCTGGTTCTATGATTAACCAAACAGCAGGAACAGATAAAGCAAGGAGAAAAAGCAGTGTGATTAACTTCTGTTTCATTTAATTTTTAGTTTAACAGATTAAGAAGACTTTTATTAATCTTTTCTTATATCAACAATTCTGTAGCTATCGTCTTGGACTTGAACGTATTGATAGTCAGATAGAAGAATGATAGGGCTATCTTGTTGATAAGCATAGGAGATTCTTTTACTAAGATATTCGTCTTTAAAGTCATCTTTGCCCCAGTGAGGAAAAATGACAAAGTTGACTAAGTTAAGGGCTTTAAAGTTTTTTAGCCTGTTCTTAAAGGGTCTGTCTCTAAAAACCCTGGTAACACTAATATCTGGAGCAACAATAATTGAGCCAGCGCTGGAGCCAATGTAGATTTTACCTTGGTTAACGGCTTTTTTTATAAATTTATCAAAGCCTGATTTTCTAGCTTGGAGAAGTAAATAGAACATGTTGCCACCATTAAGATGAAAAATATCAACGTCTTTTAGATCGGTGGCTACTTGTTTTGGAGTTTTATCAGTCAGAGTGTAGTCAAATAGATTAAAACCAGCCTTAACTAAACCTTGGCGGTTGGTGATAAGCCATTGTTTATCGCCTGGGTCTGCTTCAGCGGCTGTAGGAATAAAAACAGTTTTGTATTGATTAGCTGGTTTAGCTAATTTTTTAGCAATGTGTTTAGCGACAACATCGATTTCTGAGGCGAGAAATAACTTAGTCATAAACTGATTTTCAAGCGGGCGCCGGAGAGGTTGGCGGTTTCACCGCTGGTTGATCTGATTTGGATTTCATAGGCGTTATAGCCAGGATGGAGTTTGAAGGATGGCGAGGTTTTCCAGGTAACATTACTATTGTTATGATAAACCTCGGTAATGGACATGACTGCGCCAGTGGTTTGGTTGATTAATCTAGCCCAGGCTTCGCCACCAACAATTGACAGGCCGGCTTCAAAAATAGCATTGACAGCTGCTGGGTAGTCAGCGGTGTTAAGACTGACCTGAGTACCAGTATTGATCCATTCGTGTTTGATGGTGCTGGCTGATCCCAGGAAGATAGTTTGAGGCTGGAAAACAATAGTAGGAGTGGTAGGAGTAGTGGGGGCGGAGCCAATGGCTGGCTCTGAATCTTTATTTTGCTCGAGATCTTCTATCCGGGAAAGTAGACTGGAAACACTGGCTTGGAGAGAGAGATTGGCTGTTTCTAAACTGGAAAAGCCTAGAGGTAAAATTGAGGGAGGTGAATCAGTGGAAGTATCGACAGTGATGCTTTGATCATCTAGGGATTTGGCTGGTTGGGGAAGATTGAAGGATCGAGACTTGAGGGTGGTGAAAATGAGGAAACCACCGACAAAAACAGCTAAGATGCTAAAGATGAGGGTTTTGGCGCGAAACATTCTACTATTAGTATATCAGTTTTTAACTGCGTATTGATTTTGTTGAAGAGTAAGGTATAATTTTTGATTATTGACTTCAAATTGCCCGGTGAGGCTTATCAAGTAAGATAGTTTTTTGTGCAATTTGAAGAATTTTTTGTTTATGTCGACCAAGGATTTTCATCTTACTAGTCAAGGTTTAAAAGAGCTCAAGGTTGAGCTTAAGGAGTTAGTGGATGAAAAAAGGCCGAGGCTGATTAAAAGAGTAGCAGTGGCTAGAAACCATGGTGATTTATCAGAAAACAGTGAGTATACAGCGGCTCGGGAAGATTTGGCGTTTGTGGAAGGCAGAGTTGAAGAGTTAGAGGAATTAATTACTAAGGCTAAATTAATTAAAACAAAAAAGACTAAAGATGAAATTAAGTTGGGATGCAAAGTAACGATCAAGGCCAATGGCAAGAAACAATCCTTTGAGATAGTGGGAGAGTGGGAAGCTAATCCCTCAGAACAAAAGATTTCTCATACTTCTCCATTGGGTAAAGCCCTATTAGGTAAGAAGAAGGGCGATAAAGTTAAGATAGAGGCACCAGCCGGGAAAGTGACGTATCACATTCAAAAGATACACTAAGAAAAACAAAAAAAGCACAAATCCCGGCCAAGAGCCGGGTTTTTTGTTATATACTAAAAAAGATATGTTTTGGCCAGATAAATTTGCTGAAGAAATCATTAAAACAGGTAAACATAAGCCTTATTGGGTGGATGATATGAAAACACCCTCTGGTAAGGTACATGTAGGCGCTTTAAGAGGAGTAATCATTCATGCATTGATTAATCGAGCGCTAATAGAAAAAGAAGTTGAATCAATTAATACTTATGTAATTAATGACATGGACCCAATGGATGGATTTCCTCATTATTTACCAGAAAGCTTTAAAAAATATATGGGTGAACCGCTATATAGGATCCCCTCGCCTGAAAAAGGCCATAAATCAATGGCTAAACTTTATGGTCAAGAATTTATTGATGTGTTTAATAAGCTGGGGTTTAAACCTAAAATTATCTGGTCGAGTGAATGGTATCAGCAAGGCAAGTTTGATAAGGTAATAAAACAGGCTTTAAACAATAAAGATAAGATTAGAGATCTTTATAAAAAAGTTTCTGATACTGAAAAACCAAAAAACTGGTATCCTTATCAAGTAATTTGTCCTGAGTGTGGCAAGGTGGGAACCACCATAGTGATTGGTTGGGATGGAAAAAAAGTTAAGTTTGAATGTAAAAAAGATTTAGTTAATTGGGCTGAAGGTTGCGGGAATAAAGGCAAAATTGAACCTATTGGCGATAATGGTAAATTAATGTGGAAAACAGATTGGGCAGCTCATTGGAAAGTAATTGGAGTAACAGTTGAAGGAGCTGGCAAAGATCATATGACTGAAGGAGGTTCACATGATCAAGCAAGTGCTATTTGTGAACAAGTATTTGATTACAAAACTCCGTTTAATTTTTTATATGAATGGTTTTTAGCTAAAGGTGGAGTCAAAATGTCTTCTTCAAAAGGAATTGGCACGTCAGCAGTAGAAATCAGTAAAACCTTACCAGCTGAAATATTAAATTATTTACTAATTAAAACTCCTTACAAAAAAGCAATTGTGTTTGATCCTAATAATAATGATTCTATTTTAAATTTATTTGATGACTATGATAAAGCAGCAAAAGCATATTACAAAGAAGGCACCAAAAATCCTGCAGCCAGAGCATGGGAATTATCACAAATAGATGAAATTGCTAAAAAAGCCATATTTTTACCTAGATTTAGAGATGTGATTAATTATGATCAACTCCCGTCTGTAGATATTAAGGAAAAGTTCAGAGAAATTAAAGGAAAAGAATTAACAGATGCTGAAAAAAAAGAATTAGATAAAAGAATCAAATATGCCAGAATTTGGCTTAAACAATATGCACCTGAAAAGAAAGTTTTGCAGATTACTTCAAAAATACCTGATAGTGTAAAAACATTTACAAATAGACAACAGTCTTTTCTGTCTTCTGCTAGTATAGCGACTGCTGGAAGTACTTCTGCAGAAAAATTACAACAAGACTATTATGATATTTCTAAAAAAGAGGGCCTAGAACCAAAGCAGGCATTTGGAACAATATATCAAGCTCTTTTAGGTAAAGATTATGGACCAAAGGCTGGATGGCTAGGACATGAGAATAAAAAAGTAGTTAGTAAAAGATTAAAAGAAGCAGCAGAATATACACCAGCTGATAAGGAAATTAAAGGCATTCAATCAACTAAGACAGATTTAATCAAGCTGGATTCTGAGTTTGTAGAGAAATATCCATCAGCCAGCGTTGGTTTTGCTTTGATTGAGGGAGTTAAGGTAGAAAAATTCAATGCAGATTTAGAAAAAGAGAGACAAAAGTTTGCTAAAAGTCTATCTGGGATAACTACTGAAGAGTTGAATCAGTTGCCTAAGATTTTGAGTTATCGAAAAATGTATAAGGAGATGGGGGTAAATTGGCATTCAAAACGACCCAGCCCAGAGGCTTTGCTGAGACGAATTGCTTTGGGGAAAGGCTTGTATAACCCGATCAATGTAATTGTGGATGCTTATAACTTAGTGGTTATGAGAAATAAAGTGTCTTGCGGAGCATTTGATGCAGATCAGATTAAAGCGCCCTCTGAAGTAAAAATTGCACAGGGCGGGGAAAAGGCTTTGTATATTGGCGATAAAGAAGAAACGGTGTTAAAATCCGGAGAAGTGTGTTACTTTGATCAAATTGGACCTTATAATATAGACTATAATTACCGAGATGCAATTAGGTCTTTATCAACAGAAAAAACTCAAAATGCCTGGGTTAATACTGAAGGAATATATGAAATTACACCTAAGCAAGTAAAAAAGACTTTAGATGAAGCAATTGAAATTATTATTAAATACTGTGGAGGGCAGGTGAAAGAAAAAGGCATGCTGATAGCTAATGGTTAAGCGAGATGAATTGATTAAATTTATTTATAACACCATTGGTAAGGAATGGATTGAGAGGGCATTGGAAAAAGATGAGTTAGCTAATGGAGTGCAGTTTTTGGGAAAAGAAGAAATAAGTAAGGTGGCTTTGGGAGTGAGTTTGAATGAAGATTTTTTACAGGAAGCAGTTAAAGCTGGAGCGGAGTTTTGTATTTTTCATCATGGGTTTGATGCGAGAGTGTGGAAGTCTTGTTATCCCCGATTTTCTCAGAAGAGATTAAAGGTTATTTATGAGAATGGATTGACAATCATGGGCTTTCACTATGCTTTGGATGCTCAGCCTGAGATTGGCAATAATGTGATGATTATTAAAAAACTAGAAGCTAAGGTGAAAGAATCATTTTGGGATGAATGGGGCTATGTGGCTGAGTTGGCTAGTTCACAGAATGTAAAGAAATTATCAGCTAAGTGCGCTGAGTTGTTCTCTCATGATATATTTGCGGTTTTAGCTGGACCGAAAAAAGTTAAGGTGATTGGAGTAGTGTCTGGAGCAGCTAAGCCTGAGGCAATGAATTTAGCGGAGATGGAGGCTAAAGGAGTAGAGTTGTTTATTACCGGAGAAACAGCAGAGTCAATCCCTCATAAAATGAAGGAGTCAGGCATTAACTATTTTGCCGGAGGTCATTATGCAACTGAGGTATTTGGAGTTCAGGAGTTGGGGAAAAAGATAAAGGAGAAATATAAAAATAACCTGGAGGTGGAATTCATTGATATTCCAAACTCAATATGAAAAAACTAACTAAAGAGGAGATCAAATTTCAAGTTGATCAATTAAGAAAGGATAAGCTGGTTTATGCAGCTGAGTCAGCGGCAACAAGTTTAGTGGGCTTGGTGTTGATATTTGGCTTGGGGATGGTTCTGCCAACTCCGATACTATATATCAGAGTTGTGTTAGTTATCTTAGTGATAACTCTAGGTTATTGGTTGTTTATGGGGATTGGTAATTTTAAGAGACTAAAAAAGATTAAACAATTAGAAGAAAATTTAAAATGATCAGCCGAGATGAGGCTTTAAGCTTGCTGAAAAAATATATTAAGACAGAGAATACAGTTAAGCATTTGATAGCGACTGAGGCAATCATGAAGGCCTTGGCAAAAAAGTTTGAGCCGGATAAGGAAGAAGCGTGGGCAATGGCGGGTTTACTGCATGATATTGACTATGAAACAGTTGATGCAGAAACTAAAGAAGGGCATGCTAAAGTATCGGTAGAAATACTTAAGAAAGAAAAGGCGGATCTACCTGAGTCAGTTATCAAGGCAATTCTGGCTCATTGCTATAATCTTTATCCAGAGTATGAGCCGAAAAACAAAATGGAGTGGTCTTTGTCTATCTGCGACTCTTTGACTGGCTTGATTGTAGCGACTACTTTAGTCAGGCCGGATAAGAAGTTGGCAAGTGTTAAGGTTAAGTCAGTAATGAAAAAGTTTAAACAAAAAGCTTTTGCAGCTGGAACCAGAAGAGAGGAGATTGCGCTTTGTGAGGAAAAATTAGGGATGGAGTTAAGAGATTTTGTAGAACTTAGTCTTCAGGCTATGCAGGGCGTGTCTGATGAATTGGGGTTATAATATTGTTATGTTAGATATTCAATTTATCAGAGATAATCCAGATAAAATTAAGAAAGCTGCTAAAGATAAAGGCTTGAAGCCAGAGGTGGTGGAGAAAGTTTTGAAGTTGGATAAGCAAAGACGAGAATTGTTGGGTCAAGTGGAGGAATTGCGGGCAGAGAAAAACAAGTTGGGCAAAAAAGATGTAGATAAAGGCAGGGAAATAAAAAAGAAATTAAAGAAGATTGAACCGCAGTTAAGAAAAACGGAGGTTGATTTTAAGAAAATGATGCTGCGGATTCCGAGTGTACCAGCTAAAGAAGTGCCGGTAGGGGCTGATGAGAGGGATAATAAACTGGTGCGGAAGTGGGGAGAAATTCCTAGGTTTGAGTTTGAACCTAAGAATCATATTGAGTTGGGAGAAAGTTTGGATTTATTAGATCTTAAACGGGGAGTTAAGGTAGCTGGGTTTAGAGGCTTTTATTTAAAAAACGAGGCGGTCTTAATGCAGTTGGGAATTATGCAGTATGCCTTAGAAAAATTAATAAAAAAAGGGTTTACGCCAATGATCCCGCCAATGATTGTTAAGCGAGAAGCATTAATCAATACTGGTCATTTTCCTTGGGGAGAAATGGATATTTATAAAACTTTTGATGATGAGGCAGAAGAAGATGTCAGGTATTTATCAGGCACAGCTGAGGTGCCTTTAGTCAGCTACCACTCTGGAGAAACTTTAAATGAAAAAGACTTACCGATTCTTTATGCCGGCTTTTCGCCTAACTATCGAAGAGAAATCGGAAGTTATGGTAAAGACACTAAGGGAATTTATCGGGTGCATGAAATTATGAAGATTGAACAAGTAGTTATTTGTAAAAATGATATGAAGGAATCTTTGGAGTGGTTGGAAAAGTTGGCCGGTTATGCAGAAGAAATGTTAAAGGAATTAAAACTCCCCTATCGGGTAATGATGATGTCTACAGGCGATATGGGTGAACCGCAGATTAAAAAATATGATATTGAAACTTGGATGCCGAGCCGAAAAAATTATGGTGAAGTGATGTCTGATAGTTTAATGGGTGAGTTTCAGGCTAGACGAGCCCAGATTAAATATCGAACTAAAAAGGGTGAAATAAAGTATGTACATATGTTGAATAATACGGCTTTAGCTAGCCCAAGATTGTTGATTGCTATTTGGGAAAACTATCAAAAAAAGGACGGATCAGTTAAAATACCTGAAGTTTTACAAAAATATGTGGGTAAAAAAGTGATTACCGCTGGTAAGCAGAATAAATAAGTATGAAGAATTGGTTTAAGTATTACTTTGGCTATCATCCAATCAGAGAGGTACAATCACCGATTAGTGGATTGGTGAAGGTGGTAATGGTATTGAATCGACCAAGGTTAATTGTGGGAAATATGGTGCAATCTGGTGGTCTGGTGAGAAAAATTTGGGAAAAAGCAATTGCTAGACTAAAAAAGAAGGGTAAAAAAATATCTAGAGTATTAATTCTGGGTTTAGGATGCGGAGACTGTGCTTTTGAGGTGCAGAAGTATTACCCTCGAGCAGAGATGATAGGAGTAGAGATTGATGAACATGTGGTGGATATGGCTAAGTGTTATTTTAATCTAGCGACGGTTAAAAATTTAAAGATTGCTATTGGCGATGCGGCTAAGTATGTAAGAAAGTTAGCTAAAAAGAAAAAGCCTAAGAAGTTTGATTTAATCCTGGTTGATGTTTATTTAGGCAAGAAAATGCCTAAAGAGTTTAGAAGTAAAAGGTTTTTTGAAAGGTTGAAAAAACTCTTAGAGAAAAAGGGCGTGATAGCTTACAATCATCTGTTTTTTAAAGGCCATAAAAAAGAGGCTAAGGCGTTTATTAAAGAACTAGAAACGATATTTCCTAAGATTGAACTGCAGCGAACTGCTAGTAATTTAATTATCTTTGCCTCGAATAATATAGATAATTCGGGTTAGAATAACCTCATGGTGTTTAAGTTTATCGGTAAGCTACTGGATACTAATGAAAGAGAGTTGAAAAAACTGCGCTTACAGGTGGTGGAGATTAATAAGCTGGAAGAAGAATACAAAAAGTTAAAGAAAAAAGATTTTGCTAAAAAAGCTGAAGAGTTTAAGAAGCGATTAAAGTCTGGAGCGAAGTTAGATGAAATAATGGTGGAAGCATTTGCTTTGGCAAGAGAGGCGGCTGATCGGGAAATTGGTTTAAGGCCGTTTGATGAGCAGTTGATGGCAGCGATCTGTTTTCATCAGGGTAAGGTGGCAGAGCAAAAAACTGGTGAAGGTAAAACTTTGTCAGCAGTGCCAGCTTTGTATTTAAATGCCTTGACAGGCAAAGGTTGTCATTTGGTAACGGTCAATGATTATTTAGCCAGGCGGGATGCGGGTTGGAATGGACCGGTGTTTCATTTATTGGGAGTATCAACAGGGGTGATTATTCATGATAAAGCCTTTGTGTATGATCCAAAGTTTACGAATAACTCGGTTGAGGATGACAGATTGAAGCATTTAAAGGAAGTGTCTCGGAAAGAGGCTTATGAAGTAGATATTACTTATGGGACAAATAATGAGTTTGGGTTTGATTATTTAAGAGATAACATGGTGCAGAAATTGGATCAGATGGTACAGCAGGGACATAATTTTTCGATTGTGGATGAGGTAGATTCGATTTTGATTGACGAAGCGAGAACGCCGTTAATTATTTCGGCGCCAGACACAGAACCGACCCAGAAATATTATCAGTTTTCAGTTTTAATTTCGGGGCTATCTAAAGAGACTGATTATGAAAGTGATGAGAAGCATAAATCTGTTAGTTTAACTGAACATGGAATTAAAAAGATTGAGAAGAAGCTCAAGGTAGATAATTTGTATGAAAAAGATTTTGATACTCTGCATCATATTGAGCAAGCCTTAAAGTCCAAAGAGCATTTTCGTCGAGATAAGGATTATGTAGTCAAGGAAGGTGAGGTAATTATTGTTGACGAGTTTACGGGCAGATTAATGTTTGGCCGGAGATATTCTGAGGGCTTACACCAAGCGATTGAGGCTAAAGAAAACGTTAAGATTAAACAAGAATCTAAGACTTTAGCAACGATTTCGTTTCAGAATTACTTTAGAATGTATGAGAAATTAGCGGGGATGACTGGAACAGCGGCGACCGAGGCTGAGGAATTTAAGAAAATCTATAATCTGGAAACGGTAGTGATTCCGACTCATGAGCCAATGGTGAGAGAAGATGGATCTGACATGGTTTACAAAACAGTTAGAGCTAAGTATACGGCGATTGTTAAAGAGGTTAAGGAAAAATATGAAAAAGGACAACCGGTGTTGATTGGAACGACCTCGATTGAGAAAAATCAGATTATTGATGAGTTTTTAAAACGAAAAAAAATCCCCCATCAAGTTTTAAACGCTAAAAACCATTTAAAGGAAGCTAGTATTATTGCTCAGGCCGGTAAAGTCAAAGGAGTGACAGTAGCGACTAACATGGCTGGTCGAGGAGTAGATATTGTGCTGGGAGGTGATCCACAAGGCAGAGAGAAAAAAGAATGGCAGGCGGAGCATGATAAAGTGATTGAGTTAGGCGGCTTGCATGTGACTGGGGTGGAACGGCATGAGTCAAGAAGAATTGATAATCAATTAAGAGGCCGGGCAGGCAGACAGGGAGATCCGGGTTCTTCAAGGTTTTATGTGTCTTTAGAAGATGATATTATGCGGATTTTTGGAGGCGATCAGATTGCTAAATTAATGACGACCTTAAAGATGCCGGAAGATGTACCGTTAGAGCATGCAATGGTAACTAAGGCGATTGAACAGGCGCAGGTAAAGGTAGAAAGTTTTCATTTTGATTCGAGAAAACACTTGGTGGAGTATGACGATGTGATGAATAAACAACGAGAGATTATTTACAAAAGGCGAAGGCAGATCTTGGATATAGCAGACAAAAAGAAAAAAGAAGAGCTAAAAGAAAAAATGCTGCAGATTTTAACGGCCGAGACAGAACATTTGGTCAGCATGCAGGTTAATCCGGAAACTAAAGAGATTGATTACGAAGGGATCGTTAAAGATTTTGTGATGATGGTGCCGTTTGACCCAGGCTCACAGAAAAGAATTAAAACCCAGCTGGAAAAATTTACGACTGATAAAGAAATCAATAATTTTCTTTACAAAACTATAGAAAGCACTTATGAACAAAGAGAGAAACAGACAGGTGAACCTTTAATGAGAGAGATGGAAAGATTTGTAATGTTATCGACGATTGATAATTTATGGATTAATCACTTGGATGCGATTGATGATTTAAGAGAAGGAATTGGTTTACGAGGTTATGCTCAACGGGATCCCTTAGTGGAATACAAGGCAGAAGCTTTTAATATGTTTGAGAAGTTGGTGGGAACGATTAATTATGAAGTGGCCAGGAGAATCTTTAGAATCCAGATAGGTCAAAGACCACGACCACAACAATCAGAGGGAGAAGAAGTTCACCCTGAGGTACAGATTCCAGCGTCTGAAAAAGAAAAGATAAAACCAAAATCAGGGGTTAAACCAACAGATGATGTATCAGGATTTGCTAAGGCGTTTGCTAAAGCAGGGAGTTCAACAGCACCAGCAACAACCAAGACTGCACCGCAGGCAGGGAAAAAGAAAAAGATTGGCAGGAATGATCCGTGTTGGTGTGGGTCAAAAAAGAAATGGAAGAAGTGCCATTATCCGGAAAAGGGTTAAATTAATTGTCTAATAGGGTTTGACCGGTTAAAGAAAGCTTAAGATTATGATTGGTATAGAACATGGTTTTGGTTTGAGGGTTGATGTCAACTTCTACGAACAAGCCTTTTTGAGTTTCAGGGCTAAAGTATTGATCATAAACAAAGTTGCCTAAAGAATAGTAAATGGTTTTATTTTTATAGACTTCTTGTGGCTGAACGACGTGAGGGTGGGAACCGATAACCAAATCAGCACCCAAGTCGATAAATGAGTGGGCTAAGGCTTGAAGGGCTTGATTGGTGGTGGTTTGGTATTCATCACCCCAGTGGGCGATGACAATAATTAAGTCTGATATTGGGTTGACGGTTTGAATATCATCTAAGGCAGTTTGGAAGCCATTAGGAGTGAATTGATTATAGTTAACAAAGCCAAGATTAAAGCCTTTTATGGTTTTTATGATATAGCGGTGATTAGTAGGAGCGCCAGGATTACCAAAGTATTGAACATTAGCAGCGGTAAGGTAGTCATAGGTTTGGATTAAGCCCGCCTGACCCATGTTTAAAATGTGGTTGTTGCCGAGATTGACGAGCTTAAGGTTGTGCTCATAAAGGGTTGAAGCGGTTTGAGGAGGTGAGGTAAGGATGTAGTTTTGGGGCGAACCAATGGCTGAGTAGAGACTGACTGAAGGTTGATTGGTAATAGGGCTTTCTAGATTGACGATGGCAAGGTCAGCGGTTAATAACAGGGGTTTGAGGTCTTTTAAAGGATGGTCAAAGCCATGTTCCTGAATCATTTGACGGATATAGCGATCAAAAGAAAGGTCGCCGGCAAAAATGAGTTTAATGGCTTTGGATGTGGAAAAAGATTGAGGAGTGGTTTGAGAAGTTGTAAAAGTGGGGTTAGGTTGACGAGGAAAGTAATGATAAAAAGAAAGGATAGAAACAAGAGTGATTAAGAGAAGTGAGAGACTTAGTAAAGTGGCTTTATAAATTGAAGATAGATTCACTTAAACTTATCAGGGAATTTTTGGCGAAGGGTAACAGCTTGTTTATCACGGTCAGAGATGATCATTTGGTCTTTAGGAATGGGCCAGGAGATGTTAAGGTCGGGATCAAATAGAGAAATGGCTTGATCGCCGGCTTTATCTCTATCCTTATAGAGCTTGTCAACACAGTACATATAGTCAACTGGGCTGGTAATAACACAAACTGAGTTAGCAATACCGGCTGGGATAAAAAGGGAGCCTTTTAAGACCTGATCGCCAACGCCTAAAAGAAAAGTTTCAACTTTTCCAAAGGTTTTGGAGTCAGATCGGACATCAGCAATAGCACTAAAGGAAACGCCGCCGGTAACAGTCACCAGTTTATTCCAACCTTCAGCGTGCATGCCCCGGACAACATTGGCAAGGGAGCGAGAATGGTTAACTTGAGCGATTTTAAAAGGAATGCCAATAATGTCTTCAATTTTATGAGTATGGCCAACTTCGGAAAAAAAACCTCTTTTGTCGGGGAAAAAGTTGTGGGCTAAGTAATAGAGGCCATCAAGGCTGGTTTTATAAACTTTGTCTTTGATTTCCAGGTCTTTAGTGGGTTGGTAAGTGGTGGAGATAGTCATGATTAAAATTATACAACAATGGGCCAATCAAGCGTGGGGGTGAGAAGAATGGGGTTTTTATCCTGAACGACGACCATATATTCAAACATGGCAGTTAAGCCTTTATCAGCCATGCTGACACTCCAGCCGTCTTTGGAGATGACAACTTTATCACTGCCGGTAACCAACTGGGCTTCAAGGCAGATAATTAAACCCTTTTTTAGTTTGGCGCCGGCATGAGGCTGGCCATGAGCGGGAATAGTAGGCGGCTCGTGAAGGGTTTTGCCAAGGCTATGGCCGGTGTATTGTTTGAGAACATCAAAGCCGTTTTTGACAGCAATAGTTTGCATGATGTGACCAAGATCGCCAACAGTATTATCGGTAATTGCCTTAGGAATGGCAGCTTGAACAGCTTTTTTAGTAGTGAGGATGAGCTTTTTGGTTTGGGAAGTCATTTGGTTAATAGCCACAGTAAAACAGTGGTCAGTATAAAAACCTTGGTAGATAATGCCAAAGTCAACTTTAACTATGTCGCCAACTTGAATTTTTCGGGTAGAACTGGGAACGCCATGAACAACAGTGTGATTAATAGAAATACAGGTGGAGTAATTAAAAACTTTATCTTTGTGCTTAACACCTTTAAAAGCTGGTTTGACATTGTGCTGGTGACAAAGCTTAGCAGCCAGCTTGTCAATCTCGATGGGATAAATACCAGGTTTAAGAGCATGGCGAAGCTGAGCTAAGATTTTGCTCGAGAGTAAGGCGGCTTTTTTATAAGTTTGAAGTTGAGTTTTGGTGGTAATGATCATGATTAAAGAGTGAACTGGCCTTTTTGATAGATAATTTTAGTTTGACCATTAGTCAGGGTGGCAGTAACAATTCTGTCAGTGGTAGTCATCATGTCAGTGTGCTCAGGCGAATCATTGAAGCCTTTGGCTTGCCAGTCTTTTTTAGTTAGGGTTTTAGCATTGCCGCGATAACAGTCTTTGTAAGCATTGCCAATAGCAATATGACAGTTGCCATAGGGACCGCCAATGTTTTCATCAAAAAGAGTTTCGGCCATGATGTGAGTGATGCGAGATAGACGTTTATCGGTTAAAGAAAATTCGCCAAGCTTATCAGCATTAGGGCTTTTAAGCATTTGCTGAAGAAGATGATTGCCTGTTTTGGCAGAAGCTTTGGTGATTAGGCCTTGGTTAAATTCCAGGCGGATGTTTTTAATAATGTTGCCATAACGATAAAGAGGTTGATTAAAACGAATCCAGCCGTCAGTCCCCCGCCAGTCAGGTGAGGTAAAGATTTCAAAACTAGGGATGTTGCGGCCACTGCCACCTTGCCAAAGACGATCAGGACCAATGTTAATGGTTAGATCCATATCTTTGCCGGTGAGGTGAACTGATTTGATTTTTAAAAGATTAAGCTTTTTAAGAATGGATTTTTGCAGCTGAGTAATTTTTTTCCAGTGAGAGATAGGGTCGGGTTTATCTAAAAAGCAAGCTTTGATTATTTGCTGCCAGTACTGTTGATAAGTTAAACCAACTAGTTTGGCTTTGGCTGGGGCGCCCCAGAGAGCGACAACCCAGGTGAATTGACCTTGGATTTCTTTGTTGATTAACCAGTCTTGGTAAGGCTTTTTAGCATTCCGAGCCATAAAGATTTTTTTAGGGTCAATATCTTTTAGTTCTTGAGGGTTGGGGTCAGCAATGATAGCCAGACGGTGATCAATCAGGTTAACTTGAGATTTAAGGTATTTTTTGGGGAAAAATGTTAATTGATCTTGATTGGCTAAGGAGTAAAAGTCTTTGGAAAACTCGGTCGGCAGTAAACGAATCAAAGGTTGAGCTTGAGCTTTAAGAAGAGTGTTTTGAATTTCTAGGGCTAGAGGCTTAGCTATATCAGGGATAAGACAGAGAACCACTTCGCCAGGCTTAACCCCTTGACCAGAGTTTAGGGCGAAGTTAACCAAAATATTGGCATATTTTTGGAGAATTGTTTTACTTGGTTTAAACATATACAATAATGCTTGATTTTATCATAATATGAGTCAAAAACAGTTGAAAAAATGCCGGAGAATTTAAAAAAGCAGGCAATGGCTAAATAAGCCTGACGATAGAGTTTTGAGTAAAAGGGTTTTTAAATTTAAATTTGAGCTTTTTATAAACAGCCGGAGGAATGCCGATGTCGGCTAAATATAGTTGGCCAACATATGGTTTAGCTTTTGGAGTAAACAAACCTTTTTTAGGGTAAGCCAGAGTTAAGGTATGAGTAGCTTTAACAGCTAGACCATGAGGTTGGCCAGTATCAGGGTCAAGACCGCTAGGAAGATCAAAGCTATAGACTGGGACATCAGCTTTATTTATATATAGTATCCAGTCTTTGTAAGGCTGGCGAATTGGGCCTTTGATGGAATAGCCGAGTAGGCCGTCGATAATAATAGCTGGTGGTTTAATTAATTGAAGTGAATGATAAATGGGAATTTTAAGACTTTTAGCTAATTTAAGATGATGTTGGTGGTGAGGATTGGTAGATTTAGGGGTAATAATCATAGGTTTAGCTCCCCAATTAGCTAAAAACCTAGCTGAAGCAATGGCATCAGCGCCATTGTTGCCTTTACCAGCGAGGATAAGGATGGTTTGGTTATCGATTTTCTCAATTTGGCGGATTAAACGAGCCATTTGAAAAGAAGCTAGTTCCATCATTTGGAGAATTTGGAGGTTGAATTTAATGACAGCTAGATTATCAACCTGACTCATTTGCTCAGCAGTTAAAGCTAACTGGGAGTTAAATTTAATTTGGGGAAAAACCATTTAGGGATTAATTTGATAGCTCTGAGTTATGATTTTGCCGTCTTTGAGTTTAATAGTAATTTCCAGCATCATGTCGGTGATGCTAGCGTGATAATTGCAATCATTGCCAGAACAGGTACCAAAAACTAGTTCTTTTTGAGTATTGCCATCTGTGGGAGTGTGATAGCTTTGAATGCCTTGGGGAACAGGACCGGCATTGTAGGTTAAAAGATAGTCAACTGAGTCGGTGTAGTGCATGCCACCTAACATTAAAAGCAAGGCGTGGCGGTCAGCCCTGAGTTTGAGTTTTATCCAAGCAGTCTGAGGAGTAACTGGAGATTGAAATTGCTGTCGGCGCTGGAGTTTTTTCTTGGCTAAAACTGGGGTAGTAAGGGTGGATAATAAGATAAAGGTGAGAGTGGTAATAATGATGGGTTTTAATCTCATATTAATCTCATGATATACTTGAGGTAAGTTTATGTCAAAAGGAATGAAAATATTAATCTGGATAATGGCGGTCTTATTGATTGGGGGTTGGGCTGGTTGGATGCTGTGGCCGAGAAAGACTGATAGCTTTGTGGAGAAAGAAATTAGCATTAAACAAACCACGATTCCAGAGGCGGAGAAGACAGTTTATGAGGACTGGGCAGGATTTAGATTTGAACATCCTAAGAGTTTGAAAGTAGAGGAAGTAGAGACGGATGATGAAACGATTTATTCTTCTTTGGAGTTAACAGCGGTTGATGGAAAAAAGCTGCTTTTAAGAATAGTTGATAGTCAGTTTAAGGATTTTGAGGAGTGGAAAAAAGAGTTTGAAGCAGATAATGTAGCCGTGGGGTTAAGAGAAATCTATTGGGTAGATATTCCAGGATTACAATTGAGGTATGGAGCACCTAAAAAACTATTAACAGTGGCTTTAGAGGATGGGGTGATTTATAGACTGGAGGGTCCAACAGATGAGGGCGGGTTCTGGGATGAGGCTCATCAGTTGATTTTAAATAGCTTTGAGTTTGATGAGAGCGTGATGATAAAAGAGGCTGAAGAAGAAATTGAGGTGGAAACAGATGAAGAAGCAGATATCATTTTATTAGAGGAGACAATTACTGAATAGAAAAATGCAGTTGTTAATGCGAAAAATTTTTCACTTATTAATTTGGTGGTATAAAGATAGTTTGATTTGGTTTAAACGATTTTTTAGGAATTTATTGGTGTTTTTGGATAATAGGCTAGCGGTGAGCTTGATGATACAGATGTGGTTGGTGCCTTTGTTTCATGATGTCAGTTGGTTAGGCAGAGGCTTAAGTTTGATTTTTAGAACGATTCGAATAATTGTGGGTGGTTTAGTTATAGCTTTAACGGTCTTGGCGATCGGATTTTGGGTGATAGCCTGGCTAGTGTTGCCGGTGGTGGTAATTGTCGGGTTAAAAGATATTGGTTGGTTAATATTGGGGTTGGTTTGGTTGGGAGATAGTTATCGGCAGTTAAAACAACCTTTAGAGTTATCAGCGGCGGTGAAGTTAAAACCAGGCCAGGTGAAGAGTTATATGACCAGGGAATGTCAGTTAGAGGTGAAAAAAGCTAAATGGGAAGCTCAGAAGTTAAAAGAACTGATGACTGAAGATAGACAAGTGATGAAGTTATTAAGACGGCTAGAGATTACGCCGCAGGCGATTGGGCAGTTACGACTGCTATTAACCTATAGAGATTGGCAGCAGTTGGCATTAGAGGAAGCAGTGAAACTTAAGGCTGAGAATATTGAGTTAGCTCATTTTTTACTAGCTTTATTAAAAACAGAAGATTGGCGTTATAAAGAAGCCTTAGAAACGATTAAGTGGTTGAATAAAGAAAGGGCGTGGGCAAAAACACCGTTTTTGTGGGATAAAGAGTATGTAATTCGGCCGATTGGCGGAGTGGATCGAGCCTGGACAGGAGTACCAACACCGACTTTAGATAAATATAGTACGGATTTAACTCAAAAAGCTCAAAAAGCTCAGTTGCCGGAGATTATTGGCAAGCAAGAGGCTTTGGACCAGATGAGTAAGATTTTATCGCGGAGACAACGAAACAATGTTCTGGTAATAGGAGAGCCAGGCAGCGGGAAAACTACCTTAGTTAAAGGCATGGCTCAAGAGATTGTTAGAGGAGTAAGAACTAAAAGTTTGCGTTTCAAGAGATTGGTAGCTTTGAATACGAGTAAGTTAGCGGCGGGAGCTAATAGTGCTGAGCTAAATCATCGGATAACTACCATAATTGAAGAAATTAAAACAGCGGAAAATATTATTCTATTCATTGATGAGGTGCATAATTTAGCTTTTTTGAACCAAGATTTGCCAGAGACCAGCGATGTGTTTATTGCTTTAGAGCCGCCCCTATCTGAAGGAGCTTTTCAGTTTATTGGTTCAACCACGACAGAAAACTGGAAAAAATATATTGAGCCTAATGAAGCCTTTGCCCGGTTGTTTGAGGTAGTCGAGCTGAAAGAGCCAAGCTTAGAAGAAACTCTGGAGCTTTTAGAGTATTTGTCTTGGGAGTTGAAACGGACAGAAAGAGTAACGATTACCACTCTGGCCCTGAAACGAATTATTGATCTGGCTGGCCAGCTGATTCATGACCGAGTGTTTCCAGACAAAGCGGTGAATTTACTAGATGAGGTGGTGGCGGTGGTGAAAAGCCAGGATGGCAATTTAGTGACTTCAATGGCGGTCGAGCAGTTGGTGACCAAGAAAACTAAGGTGCCGGTGATGAAGTTAACTAAAGAAGAAACTAAGAAATTGTTGAATCTAGAAAAACAATTGCATCAGAGGGTTGTAGATCAAGAACAAGCGGTCAAGGCAGTGGCGGATGCGATTAGACGAGCTAGAACTAAGTTAAAGGATGTGAATAAGCCGATTGCTAGTTTCTTGTTTGCTGGACCAACGGGTGTAGGTAAGACTGAAACGGCCAAGGCTTTGGCGCATGAATTTTTTGGAAGTGAAGGCCTAATGGTGAGATTAGATATGAGTGAGTATCAGAATTTAGATAGTTTGAATCGACTGATTGGAGCGCCACCAAGGGCTGGAGAAATTCAAACAGGCGGTCAGCTAACAGAGGCAGTTAGGCAACAACCATATACTTTGGTGCTACTGGATGAAATTGAAAAGGCTCATGCTAAGATTTTAAATTTGTTTCTTCAGGTTTTGGATGATGCTAGATTAACTGATAGTAGTGGCCGAACAGTCAATTTTAGTAACACGATAATAATTGCTACTACTAATATAGGCACTAGAGGATTGCTGAAGGCGATTAAATCTAAGGCAACGATTAAACAATTAACTCAAGCGGGCTTAATGGCTTTGGAAGAGCATTTTCCACCTGAGTTCTTAAACCGATTTACTGGCTTGGTGGTGTTTAAACCTTTGAGTCCAAAGGATATAGAGGCGATCGTGAAGTTAAAGTTGAAGAAATTAACTGAGAGATTAACTAAACAGGAAATTAAGCTGGTGTTTGATCAAGAAGTGGTTAAAAAGCTGGCTAAGCTAGGCTTTTCAGATAAATGGGGAGGCAGACAGGTGGAGAGAGTGATTCAAGAAAAGGTGATGAATGTGATTGCCCAGAAGATTTTGAAGGGAGAAATAAAGAAAAAAGAGCTGGTGGCTTTTACGGCGGATGAAATCAATTAAAGAACAAATACTAGGACTAGAAAAGCGACTGAATGAGTTAGTTAAGGTGATTGACTTATCGTCTAAAAAAACAGAGGTAAAGCAAGGAGAACAACAGACGATTAAGCCAGATTTTTGGAAGGATCAAGATAGAGCCCAAAAGTTAATGCAGCAACTATCAGGTTTAAAGGAAGAAATTGAAGCGGTGGAAGAGATGGAAGGGAAAATAAAGGCTTTGAAAAAATTGGGAAACAAGGCTGAGACAACAAAGGTAAAACAATTAACTAAAGAGCTAGATAAATTAGAGTTAGCCAAGTATTTGGCTGGACCTTATGATCAAGGCGGAGCGGTGTTGTCGATTCATGCGGGTCAAGGTGGAACTGAGGCGATGGATTGGACAGCGATGCTGAAGCGAATGTATTTAAGATTTGTTGAGAGTAAAGATTGGTCGGTAAAGGTGATAAATGAAAAACTAGGAGAAGAGGCAGGGATTAAAAGCCTAACCATGACGATTGATGGTCGCTATGCTTATGGATATTTAAAAAATGAAAAAGGGACTCACCGACTAGTAAGACAATCACCTTTTAATGCTGATAATTTAAGGCAGACTTCGTTTGCTTTAGTAGGGGTGTTGCCGGTTATTGAAGAAGAAACTGATAAAATAGAAGTGAAGGCTGATGATTTGGAAATTGAGTTTTTCCGGTCGTCAGGAGCAGGAGGACAAAATGTTAATAAGGTGTCGACGGCGGTTCGATTGAAGCATAAACCGACCGGAATAACGGTGGAGTGTCAAACTCAGAGACACCAAGAACAGAATCGGAAAATAGCGATGAAGATTTTAATGGCAAAATTGTGGGAAATCGAAGAAAAAAAACAAGAAACAAAAATGAAAGAAATTAAAGGGGAACATAAAGCAGCTTCTTGGGGAAATCAGATCCGATCTTATGTTCTTCACCCCTATAAACAGGTTAAGGATTTACGGACTGGCTGGACAGAAAAAGACCCAGAGGCGGTATTAAATGGTAAACTTAAAGGCTTTATTGAAGCAGAGCTAAAACTTAGTTAAACTATTACAGGAGGAAAAAATATGACTGATAATATTAAACCTTTAAACCTTAATACTGAAGGAGAAAAGCCAGCAGCGGCTAAAGAACTAGCAAGTAATTTAGAAACAGCTCAGCCTATGAATAAAACTAAAAGCCAGGCGAAGAAAAAGATGATTAGCATAGTGTTGGTATTAGTGCTGCTCGGAGTTGGTTCTGGTTATGGCTTGTTTAGAATGACTCAGCCAAAATCACCCAAGAAGCTGAAGGCCTCAGCTGAAGGCGAAATAGAAAAAGGTGATACGTTTGGAGTGATGGATGAAAAGGCTTTCAGAGATATGACTGAAGGCAAGCTGATAGCCGGAGGGATTGATGGTGAAGGATCGCACCATTTGGAAAGAGAGGGAGGCGAATCGCAAAATGTTTACCTGACTTCCTCGATTATTGATCTGGATCAATTTGTGGATAGAGAGGTTAAGATTTGGGGAGAAACATTTGAAGCGCAAAAGGCTGGTTGGTTAATGGATGTTGGCCGGCTGGAAATCTTAAAATGATAGTTTTTCAGAAAGTCTCTAAACAGTTTCCTGATGGGACCCTGGCGTTGGATCAGGCGTCTTTTCAGGTTAATGAAGGTGAGTTTGTGTTTTTTATTGGCCCTTCAGGAGCAGGGAAAACCACGATTATGAGATTGCTAAGAAGGGAAATCGTGCCAACTAAAGGGACAATTTTAATTAAAGGCAAGAATTTGAAGGAGATGAAAAAAGAAGAGACGCCAAAATTGAGACGAGGGGTAGCGATGTGCTTTCAGGACTTTAAACTACTGTATGACAGAACGGTTTATGAAAATATTGCCTTGAGTTTAGAGATTGGAGGAATGGGAGAGAAAAAAATTCAGCAAAGGATGGCTGAGATATTGAAAAGTGTGGGCTTGGAAAAAAAAGGCAATTTTTTCCCAGTACAGTTGTCGGGTGGTGAGTTGCAACGAGTAGGAATTGCCAGAGCGATTGTAGGTAACCCAGGAGTATTAATTGCTGATGAGCCAACCGGCAATCTTGATCCAGAATCAGCTTTTGGAATATTAAAGTTGTTTAAGGAAATAAACTTAACGGGAACAACGGTGTTGGTGGCAACTCATAATGTGGAGTTGGTTAATCGGTTTAAAGAAAGGGTAATTTTACTAAAAAAGGGTAAAATAGTCAGTGATCATAAAAAAGGCAAATATCAATTAAAAAAGCCGCACAAAGATAAAGAGGGTAAAAGCTGATGAATATTTGGCAAAAAACCTGGACCCAGTTAAGACGAAGTCCGTTTCAAGGATTGGCAGCAGTGATGACAACCACTCTGACTTTGTTGGTGATTTCGGTATTTACCTTGTTATCTTTTGGTTCGATTCAGGTGTTAAAATATTTTGAGGCAGCGCCGCAAGTGATTG
>Ga0209976_10000629_pt1 | contig 22486 bp, 42 predicted proteins | sample SumtaG_FD_182806 | JGI IMG/M metagenome (GOLD analysis project Ga0209976, IMG submission 182806) | Deep subsurface microbial communities from Indian Ocean to uncover new lineages of life (NeLLi) - Sumatra_00157 metaG (SPAdes) (version 2) | ecosystem: Environmental > Aquatic > Marine > Oceanic >...
ATCAGGGCCGGGCTCATTGATGGAATGCCAGATGAATACTTCTTCACCGATTTCCATTGCACGTTCAAACGTCTTCGGGTGACACTGTGAAGAGATGAAATACTTACACCCTGGCACCGGTTCCGTTAGAAAGCGCTTGTTGAATTCACGCCCGTCAATGATGATCATTGCATTCGGTTTGATGTTGTGCTCAATGAGCCACTGATACGAACCATTTACTGCAACAACCTTGTGACCTTCCCAGACTTGATCCCGTAATTCATACAGGCAATCATTGATGGAGGGACCCCCTCCTACAATAGCAACGCGCGTATCTTGTTCCGCGTGCCTGGGAACCTGTGGAAGCTGCAATTGCACATTCGCTTTGATATGCTCAATACAGGTTTCCAAGTCCGTGTTCATCACTCCCTTGAGACCGATGTAACCGTCGCCTGATTCTTTGGCGTCGTCATGGACTATCTTTTTCCACAGTTCTTTGTCATTAATATCGAACACGATTTCGTCAGGGTTCGTCGCCAACTTGTTGGCTTCTTCAACCATCTTTGGGGTCTTAGCCATTAGAATCTCTCCAGATAAAAGATGCCGTCTGACATACGATCACGCGCTTCAGTAAGTTTACCGAACTCCCGCAACCGGTCACGCCACCATACAAAGTTCTGCACATTCATATGCAGTGGCTTATTGATGTACGCTCCAAACCCATCGTGAAAGAACGCGATGCTGAAGAACGCTGCCTTACATCGTCGCATGATTTGAGCGACTACAGCCATTGAGTATTCTGGAGGGATGTGCTCCATGACATCACAACAATATCCGATATCCCAGACCTTGTTGCCACCCCAATTCTGCCAAAGTGACGTATGGATGAAGGGGAAGCCCCCCTCGCAGCCAATTAGCTTGTCATCATGGGGTAAGTGCGAAATGTCAAGGAAGGTCATATCTGCACCGAATTTCTCGGCCAATTGTAACCCTGCTCTCCCGTGTCCGCATCCAAGTTCGATGACCTTTGTACCTTTTTTGATCCCCGAAATCTCTGCGAACAACTCTGTGAATTGCTCACTTGGGGAAAAGGCATAATATTCTGGCAATTGCCAAATCGCATCGTACTTGTTTCTCTCGTCTGCAATGATAAGTCCAGGCTCCCCAGCCATCTTTTACTCCTATGATTTGGGCCTCACATGTAGCGTCAGCGTGAAGGATGCGTTCGCTACGGTTTTGTCCGTAGTCAACAAGATATCTCCTGTTGACCCCGCTGATTGCGGGTCGGTATTCCCCCCGATATTCCTCCAGCATAGTTCACCGGCATCATTATCAGGGATCATGGCGAGTTCATCATCGACGGTGGCATCAAACCGGAGGTTCAGTTCCACTCCATCGGTGTTGTACTCAATCTTTTCAACAGTCATGTAGGTAGCCGTTACGGGCGGTACCCCATGTGTTTCATCTGATGCATTGACAAGAATGGTATCAGTAAGTTCGGCGGCACTGCCATCTCCATTACCCACAATGTGGATAACTTGTTTTCGGCGCCCGGCGAAGATCTTTTTGATGTCAACTGTCCAAGCCATCGTCCATTCCTTATGATGTTACTGCCGTAGGAATACCAGTGGTGAGAGCAGCTGTTGCCGCTGCACCGAAATCAATATGGAATGAACGTTCTGGAGCGTATGGAGTAAGTACTACTGTCGCTGAGGGTGGGAATACCATCCTGTTGACTTGCGGTACAGAGGTACTGAGTGTGATCCCTGCAACTCCAATAATGAACTCTGGTGACTCTGCGGATCCACGCACTGCTCCGCCCTTAGGACGAGTATAGAGCGTGATATCAAAATTCGCATCGGCTACTGAAGCAGTGGATATGATAACATTGCCATTGAATCCAGGGGAAAGAGGATCAGTATTTCCACCAGTCTCCCTAAAATTCAAGCATCCAGCTTCGTCTGCTGGGAGAATTGCAAGTTCATCATTGACTCCAGCTTCAAACTCGAGATCAACCTGTACCCCAAGCGTACTGTACTTAATTTCATCAACGGTAAAATGTGTAGCTGGATCGCCCCCATATGTTTCGGAGTCGACATCCGTAATTTCGAACTCTGTAAGCGCAGCAGCGCCAGCATCAGCGACTCCTACCACATGGTAGACTATCTGTCGTCTGCCAGCAAAAAGTTTCTTTACGTCTACAGTCCAAGTCAAGTCAAATCTCCTATGCGTGCGAGGGGGGTTTTACGCCCCCTTACACTAACTTATTAGACGCCCGACGGATCCTGTGCTAAAGCTGGATCAATCGTGTAAACGATCCGGAAGGTGACCGTGCCGCCAGTGGCTGCGTTAGCACCCACACCAGCAACGATGTCTTCCGAGGTCAGTTTACCGGTCGTGATCAGCAAGATGCCGGCAGCCGTATCACCAAAAGTGGTACGACCAACACCAATATCTGCATCACCTTCGTTGATGATGCCGTCTGGATCACTGGTGGTGCCTACATCGAACGTGGGAGTCGAGCCCCCAGTTCCGGAACCATCATGGATGACCTCAAGGATGACTGCCCCTTTAGGGAGTTGCACACCCATTGAAGCTGACGCAGCGTCCGCGGCGAAGCTCATCCATGGAGTTGCCATCACCACGTTTTCTTCGTTCCCTATCTCGCCAACCGCGACGGCGCCAGGAAACTTGGTTGCTTCATAGGCCATGGTTTAGCCCTCCTAGTATTTGTGGGACATGCGCCCACCCTTTTTTGCTTTGCCCTTACCGCCCATCGAAGAGCGCTTGGCGCCTTGCTTCTTGACGGTTTTCGCGCCTTTCCGCTTGGGCATATGGGCAGTTGAATCGTATGTCGGCATTGTATTCTCCCTCAGGGAAGGAGGGGGTACCAGTATGGACCGGTGCCCCCATCTATCCGATTACGCACCCGAAGATCCGTACAGGCCACGCCACTCAGACCAACCGAACGAATAACGTTCGCGGGCTTTGTAACGCACGTTGCCAGTCTCGAAGTCGCCTTCCATTTTGGTCGTCAGCGAAGAACGCTCAAAATGCTTGAGGCCGTTCGGCGCATCAGTCGTGATGAACCACGCATCCGGATCAGTCAGACGATGATTAACGGAGAAGCCATCCGGGAACATGCCCATTTGCTTGATCGCGTTCACATCGTTGTTAGCGGTACCTGGACGACCAGGGGTCATCAGGAGACGCTCGGCAACGAACACTAACTCCGGCGGGACGCAGAGCTTACGAGCCTGCACCGCGATGTTAATGCCACGATCATCCAAGAACTCGCTGATTGCGATGAGAGCGTCTTCCAGAGCTGCTTCGGACAGATCGGCATCCGTGGCGGGCTTATTGGACTGCTCTGCACCATCAATCATCGGATGGTTGGTAGCTAGTAAAGCAACCTGATCGCCGCCCAAGAAGCTTCCGCTAAAGGCATTGTTCAGGATGTTGGCGCCTTTCACCTGCTTGGTGTGGGCCATCGACCTTGCCAGGGCTTTGCTGAGACGCGAGCCGAGAGTGTCATAGAGATTGTCTTCAATCGACTCTTCGGTAATCGAGAAGGCCAGGGCAATAGTCTCGTGGTTGTAACGAGAAACCCAGCTTTCTCTCGCCTCGTCATACGTGACTGCAGCGCCTTCTGGCTTGGACGGGGCCGCACCGAACCCGGTGAACAGGACTTCCTCTTCGAAAGCCCTACGGCTGTTTTCAGTTGTGAACAGGTACTCGTGCTCACGCTCGTAACGGTCATATTCCATGCCGAAAATAGCGTTGAGTCCAGGCTCCAGTTCTTTGAGGATTTGTGCGCGATTAAGTGCCATTTTCTATTCCTCCGAATTAGACTTCGAGGAAACGCGCAGAATTGGCGTTCACATAAGCGTGCTCATTGATCAATACCAGTACTTCGGCATTGACGCCAACTGCGTTATCCGCCCGGTCAACGAGATCGTAAATGTGCAGGCGGTCACCTGTACCAATGTCGCTGGAATCCAATTCGTACTTGGACATACCGGTAAGTGTTGAACCAGCAGTATGCAGGGCGTCCGCGTCCTGGCCAATATCGCCAGCCGAGAAGCCACTATCACACTGAACTGAGAAGACGATATTCGGATCGTCATAGACATAGGCAGTCGCGTCACCAACGGTATCAGTGCCACTGGGCCAATGCTTAGAGTAAACGATTTCGCCATTTGCTTGAGTGTACGAACACCCAGCGAATACACCAACTACGCCTACGGCTTCACCAGCCGAAGACAGAATATCGATGTTTTTTCCCGTACCAACAAGGGCCACAAGATCCCCTGTAAAAATATTGAAAGCAGCACTGTCTGCGACAGTGTACTTCTGTGGACGAATAGTTCCACCAGTGAGATGGAAAGCGGGGGTCAGGCCCGCAGGAGCGTCACGATTTGCCATTTTGACTTCCTCTCTTAGTTGCTCCTCAGGGCCCTAGTTCTACTTGTCGAACTGTACGCCGCGCCCTGTAGTTACATCGGATTTCGAGTCAACATGGATAGGCATCGTAGGATTGTTCTGACGTTGAAGCTCTTCCTCGACTGCCCGCATTTGCTTGTTGGCTCGATCTGAATAATTTTTGGTGCGCTGTGCGATAACCTCAACTGATGCCTTCATCAGGATCAAATCTCGATTACCGATAGCGCCTGAGTATTTGCCAGTTTCAAGAGTGACATAGCGCTCTTGATCTCGAGGGGAAAGTTCCTCGGCCATGACAACTACGTAGCCTTGGCGTAAGCGATTAAGAACGTTGTTCTCATCGTCTCGCTGCTCTCCTACAGCAGTACGCCGTACCCAGCGATAGCCCACACCATCAGGTGGGACTGGAGTTTCCAAACTGGTAGGTGGCTGCCAAACTTTGGGAAGATCTTCAGTCTCCCGCATCGGTCGCGTTGTATGTTCAGTGGACATTATTCCGTCTCCTGTCTTTTCAACTTCTCACGAGCATATTGCTCAGGCTTGATATTCAGACGCTCGGCCATATCCAATTCGGAACGGGAGAGCTTAACTTTCTGTTTACCAGTCCGAGGAGCTGCGCCGCGAGTACGACCCACCACAGTTTGAGCTGGCGCGGGGGAAGTTCCACCGCCTTGAGGTTGTTTACCCAAGAATCTCTCCATTCGATTGTCTAGTTGTTGCCAATAAGCGGTCGACCCGAAATCCTCGTCATCGTGGTCATCGGGGTTAAACCCCTTTGCAGCCAAGTCTCGATGAATATTGAATGCCGCGTCTGTCAGATCCTTATCAACCCCGAACCATGCACTGTTCTTCTGAACCCACGATTGCGTACGTTCGTCTGGTGCGCGCTCCACCTGCTGCTGGGGTACTTGCCCCTGCTGCCCTTGGTGAATCGGAGTTGGCTGTTGTGCTTGCCGCTGTAAATCTTCAGCTTGGTTTTTCTGATGAGCTTTCCAAGCTTGAACATTGGTAAGCTGTGATTGAACCCGACTGATCTCTTGTTGGACTTTGAAAAGCTCTTTCTGGTCACCGGAATTGTAAGCCTCGTTAAACTGGCCTTCCAATGCATGTGATTCAGCTTCAAGTCGGTGTTCCGCATCCTGCAGTGACTGGCCCTGAGCCTGTATTACAGTGGTTTGTGACTGCTGATTTGCGGCCTGCACTTGATTATGAAGCTGTACATTCTGAGCTTCTAAGACTTTACGCTCTGTTATGAGCTTTTGGATACGCTTCTGCGCCCGCTTGCCATACTTACTGCGCTCGTCTTGATCATCTGGAGATTCTTCAGTTTCGTCATCGTCCTCAAGCTCTGGCGCAGGTTCGTCCTGCGTAACGGTTTCTTTGGCTTGTGGTGTGACAGGGGCTTCTTCTTCCTCAACAATCTCAATCTCCAGCTCTTCCTCATCGGACGCTGGAGTAGTCAAATTTTCGTCTGCCATGGACTCACGACCTCCACGAATTGGTTACGTGACATTCTCCTCTACTCTGAAGAATATATCACAAATTGAATGGTTTGTCAAGTGCATTAGAAGAATTCTATTTTAGACTCTTGTAACGCCCTCAAGTGATTCGACCTTTGCAACGACCTCGTCATCGTTCAGAACAACCATGCGCACCCCGTCGACCTCTAATTTGAAGCCGGCATACTTACCGAATAGTACATAGTCACCCTCAAAAACCCAAGGACGGTCGCCCATATCAGCACGTGCGTAGGCAAGGTTACCTACTTTGAGCACTTGCCCCATGGTACTCGCTGCAACCTGTCGATCAATCGCTTCATCCGGAAGGAGAATCCCCCCTTGCGACTTAGTTCGCGGCCCGATAGGTCGAATCAGAATCCGCCAGCCTAATGGCTCGGGCAGATTTTTCGGAGTTTCAATATCGTCCGCTGTGTACCACTGTTTTTCGTCAGTCGTCATCTCCTAGTACCTCCTTCACATGTTGTTCCGCCTGTAGCAAGAGTGCCTGGGCAGAGTCCTCTAACCCTCGCAGATAGCCCACGAGAAACCTATACTCAGCATAATCCCCGGGTCCACCCCCAAGAATCTGAGCTTTCTGTGATTCTCCCAGGTCGCGAATGCGATTGAGAGTATCAGTCATGAGTAAATCTATGGCTGGAATTTGCATCAGGGTCTCCTAAAGTCCCAATAGTTCGGTTTCAGAGTGTTTTTGCCTCTCTTAATTCCCGGAAGTTCCGCGCGAGGGGGGCGTCAAACATTTAATCATTTGCCTTTCCATGCTAAGCTCCCAAAGGTTCGTACGGCTCTGTACATGATGTGGCGCCGAAACCAATTTACTCCCAAGAGTTCCATCGCATCGAGGAACAGGAGGTCGGCATCTTCGCGCCTCATGAAGACCGCCCCAGAGTAGATATAATCGTGTGTAATTGCTGCTTGGATGTGCCGTCCCACCTGAGGGACAATTCCGCGAAATGCCCGAGGAATACTTGCTAAGTCAGTTTCGAAGCCCGCAGGGACCGTAAATGACGCTAAATTGGTCCCAAGCATATTTTCGACTTGTACCCAATTTACGAGAAAATTGGCTTCAACGGACCATACGTCTCGCTGGAAATTCCACTGAAGAAGTGGGGGCGCGCTGAAGGTTACTTGCCGCCTTTCGAGCATTCGCATTTCTTCTCCTCTTGACCACATCGGTCACATAGGGCCTGCAGCGTTGCAATGTTCTCCTGGGATTCGATCTTCTCGCGCGCGATCTGCGCATCTGTCTGAATATCGAGGACCTTGACCTCGGCATCAAGCTGCGAGTCTTTGTCTTGTTGGGCGATCTTGGCCAGGGAGATAGCTTGATCCCGTTCCTGCATCTCGAGAACTGGATCCTGCTCTTCTTCGACCTCGCGAACCTCTGAGAGAACCTTCCTGGACGCCTCTGCCGCGGCTTGGGCCAGCGCATTTTGCTGCTCTGGCGGCAATTTATTCAGCTCCTCCAAGGGCGGCAGGGCTTGCCCCATCTCACGAGCCATGGCCACTTTGTATTCGAGAGCTAGATGCTTCTGGATATGGGCCATCATGGTCGCGACAAGTGTTGGATTCTGGGAATTCTTCTCGTCCTTCAAAAAATTGGTGTGGACAAGAATGTGAGACTGATGATCCTGCCAATCAACAGATGTGATCGGCATATTCTCCAGCGCTGCAAGATTCTCGCTAATCGGGTCCATAGGCTGCGCCTGGGGAGGTGGAGGCGTCAGTATATCGTCCGGATTGTCCACACCAAGGGCGGTATAAAGCTCGACTGCCACATTCCTCATCTGATGAAGTTGTGGAGACTGCGATGCTACCGACCAAATGGCGTTTGCTTTTGCGAGACGATGGGCTTCCGTAGGCGACCTCGGATCCGTGGCCGGAATGATCTCGACCATGTTGAAATCCTGTGGCGCAATTCCAGGCTCCCCCCCTCGCGGCTTATAAGGGTATGCTTGCAAATATTCTTTGTTCAGGCGTACCAGAATTGTGAGTTCGTTCTTCTGAGAGACGAACAGCCGCTCATGGATAGCAGAGAATAGCTTTCCACCAGCCTCGAGCAGTGCGATGGTCGTACCTACGGGCCCGTAGTTAGTGGCCTCTGATACGACTTGATCAGTCTGGTCTGCAAATCTCTGGGCGGCAGCCACAGTGAATTCTAAGAGTTTGAACAGTGTGGGGCTCGGCTCTTTATAGGGCAGCGGGATCAGAGCCTTGGAAAGGTCAGCCCCGGGGGCGTTAACTTCACGCCACTCGCCGGGAGATATTGGCCCTGAATCACCGACTACTCTAAGGCCGTGCGCCTTAAAGCCTGCGGGCAGGTTGGCAAATGCCCCGGCATCAAGCAATTGACGCAGGGACGAGGTCGAAGCCTTCGCGAGACTTCCAATGATATGGACATAACCGAAGGAATAGAAACCGAAGCCAGGAATGAATGGCCAATCTACATACCAATTAAGTTTCTGAAAGAGCGTGTCGCCTTCTTCCCAGTTTCGGTAGATGGAGAGGACTTGCTCTGATTGTTCGTCTACTGTAACGATGTACGGCAGAGCAAAGGGAGTGTCATCAAAGTCGCCCTCAATATCGATATTAACGTGAAATTCAAAGAATGTATGGACATCATCATGATCACCACTCGGGCGCGTGCGACCTCCGAGCTTGTCTTCTTTATCCGTGATGTCGGAAGCTGATTCGTCGTTCTGGGTGTCTTCGATGTCTACGTCGCGGTACAGCCCCGCTGCCACTGATTTGAGGTAGTCATTGTGGGAGATCTCGAACCGTTCAGCAACACGCTCCGCTGACTTGAGCGAGGACGCATGATAGTTGACAATGAGATCCAGGGGTTTGATGAATTTGGAGCAGGGACGCCCCTTGAGCGGATCGAAAAAGAATTTCGTGAATGCCATGCCCATGAATGCTTGGTAGAGGAGCATTCTGTCCCTGTCGGGGACGTACTCGTCCATCAAGTCTGTGAGCTGATGGTTCAGATAGGAGCTTACTCGGAAACCTGCTTTAACAGTTTCAGGATTCTTTGCCCCCATGATCTTGGTCTTGGCCGGACCTTTGGCAGGCAGGATCTGAGCACGAGCTTTGGCTTGGTACTTAATGACAGCCTCTGCCAGCACTGGGTGAGCGACCGTAGTTGCTCCCGGGAATGGATCATCAGTCTCTTCCAATTTAAGACCAAGTAAATCCATGCCATCCGTAATGATATCTTCCCAATCTTTTCTTGATGCAATGTCTTGCTCCACAGCTTCTAAGAGATCAGCGGCAATACCCTCTACTGATTCCTCACCGAGGGTCTCAGCCAGATTGGCCCGGAAATCTGCTGGATCAACAGCTGGGGCGTTGCCTGAACCACCACCACCCAAATCAACTATTGCACCACCATCGGCAGTCGCTTGAATATCAACGTCTTTGGGGGATGTATCGACAGGAGTCTCATCAACCTCAACAATCATGTCAGGGTTCTGGAGATCCAACTGTGATACATCGTCTTCAGGCGCCTCATATTGACGCTTTTCATGTGCCATCGTGGTTTCCTTCTGTCGAATAGCATAACATACTTTGCATCAGAAATCAAGTCCTACGAATAGAGTTTCTGGCGCTTGCGGCTCCAGCCTTCTGAGTCCTCATCGATATGCTCCCAGGGCTCGTCGGTACCAAAGATCAGCATTGCATCACGCACCCAGCGAACGGCTTGGGTGGTGGCGTCGACGAAGTCATCATTGGGCGAGGCCGGGAATCTCGCACATTCCTCGATAAGAGGTTCTGCCCATTCCTTATTGGGAGCCCAGATAAGCCCCTGATAGAACATAGGTACACACGCGTGTGCGCGCGCCTCTTTATCCTTGTCAGGTTGAAAGGGCATGACCGGGAGGCCAGCCTGCGTTAGCTCCTGAATGAGTGATTGTCCGGATGCTTTCTTCTCGATCACTATCGCGTCCGGTTTGTGGTACTCGTAAGATATCAAAGTCTCTTTCCGGAGCTTCGGGAAATCCCATCTTCCACGTTTCGCACCCAGGAGCATCAGGCAGTTCTGTTTCTTCTTCGCCTCGTTTGTCCGGGTGAACACCCCCCACGTAGTGATAACACTGAAGTCCGCCGAATCCTTCGTCGAAAAAGCGGTGTCCATGCTCATGAAGACGTAATTGCATTCTGGGGGGTCCTTCTTGTTCCAACGTTTCCAATAGATGTTCTTGAGGATATTGCCGCCCTCAACCACGGGATTCTGCATGTACAGCGCCTGCCACTGGCCGGGGGGCATGTTCGCTTTGGTTTGTTTGACTTCTTCTGTGGTCCATCCATAGAGCAGACTGGTCTCTGGTGGATCCATATGCTGAGGCCAATACGTAGTGTTTTCCGGGAGACTGAGTAATTTACTGGACACCTTATCCAACAGCGCAGGAATCTTGATGACCGTCCATTGGTCTTTCCCCGGGTCGCTGAGGGACTCTTGGAGAAGGTGCCCAGCCAGATCCTGGTCATGCCAACGAGTCATCAGTAAGATTACTTTCCCTCCTGGCATTTGTCTGGATCTGAATCCTGCGGGGTACCACTGTAATACGTGTTCTCGAGAAGGCTTACTATAAGCATCCTGCTCGTTGAGAGGATCATCAATGAGCCCAAGATTCCAACCACGCCCCGCGATACCACCCGTAACACCGGCAGCATTATACTCACCGCCTTCTGTAGTTTGCCATCGTGCCGCGGCCCGGGCATCTTTGGAAATCGATGTTTTCGTGAAGATTTGCTTGTATTCAGGGGATTGAATGACATTTCGTACGAACCTCCCAAACTTCTCAGCAAGTTCAATGTTGTAAGAAATCGCCATAACTTGATGATTAGGATGTTTGCCCAGATACCAAGGGGGGTAGTACTGAGACACCATCAGGGACTTTGAAGATCGCGGGGGCATGAAGATCATGAGACGAGTGATGTCGCCCCGCTCCACTGCTTCGAGATGTTCCGCGATAATCTCATGATGCTTGCTTCTGCAGAACGATGGATCCAACGCTTGGATAAACGACAAATACCGGCCCTGGGATTCCTCCAGAAGCCGCATATTAACACTGTCTAGAAGCTCTCTCTTCTCCTCTACGGAGAGGGCATCAAAATCCATGGGCTATTGTAAATCTCGTTCTGACCATCCGAATCGATGGCCACCAATTGTTCTCGTATTCACCAAATCTTTCCCCCACTTGGGAGCAACCAGAGTGGGAGCATAAAAATGGTTGGCCCCAGCTGCAAAGCCAAGGACTTCATCTTCGTTAGACCGCCCGCCAAGGATATCTTCGGTAATCTTTCGAGCCCGCTTATATTCAGGGTCATCTTTGGAAACGTTATCAAGAAATTTCCCACCATCGTTCCATGGTGAGAACTGCTTTGGCATCTTGACTACTTCCCTGATAGATTTACCCTGGTTACGGACTCGATTCATGATGACATGCCCTACGGCAGCCATCCCTCGATCATCTTCGCTGCGCGCTTCTCCGTATAGGGTACGAGCTAGGGCGTCGATATCCTTCTCATCCCACTGCTGTACTACACGGTCAGACATCTCTTGTGACGGCAGAAGGGCACCTAAGCCCTTGCCCGCATCTCGTCCTGTAGGCGCATTTTCCCCGCCCTCTTTACTGAGGTTGAACCCCAGGATCTCGAGGACTTGGTCAAATAGCCCAGCCACTACCGAACTTTCTGCTTCTTCGAGGCTGATACGCCCCGCCTGGATTCGGTGTGAGGGGCCATGCCTTTGTACATGCGTCCCATCTCTTTGGCGAGGTTGGAAATTGGCATCTTCGCTTTCTTCCCATCCGCGCGCGTTACCGTTACCCGTTTGTGCCTCGTTGCCATACGTATGTTCTCCCATTCCAAGAAATGCACTGAGACTTACGCAAAACATGAGTGATCTCATTCCCAAATTTCTCTGCATAATCTTCAATGCTCAAATAGCGTTCCATCAACTTTAGAACTTTGTTCATGCTGTCCCCTCAGTTTTGGTACCCTCTGTGAATGCTGCGATGATCTCCGGCTTGAGGATACCGAGCTTTCTAGTCAGCTCTGCGTCTAGTTCCGCGGAGGTCATCGTCTCGTGAGACATCTTAACAGTAGCCTCAGTCTTATCTGTAAACATGCCCAGGTACTTCCCGAGGAGTTCCCACGCTCGTAGCGCGTTACCAAAGTTCCCCTCCTCTTCCGCTTTTTCGCCAAGACGCAAGAGAGAAGTGATGACTTTGCGCATCGAAAGCTCATTTGTCTCCTGACGGGCATCCATGATCTCCTTGACCCTAACTTGGATCTTTGGCTTGTTGGAGACTTTGTATGCATTCTTGTCGGCGTGTTTTGCAGCATATCCTGCCCTAATGTAGGCCTCTTTGATATTAAAGTCCTTCACTATCTCCTGGCAGAATAATTCCTCCTTCAAGGTTAGGCCGTGTGCTGGTAAGTTCTTGGACAACTTCTGGCTTCTCATGTAGGAAACCCTCCATGTCTTCATCACTGGGACGCTCCCAGTCGCTTTCTTCACCGCCATATTTATCAACGGCAACGACCAAAGCAAAATTCTCGAGATCTTCGACCATCTTCCATGTGATAGGTTTGTTGATCGCTTCAGCTGTAATGCCTACTACTTCTCGAGCTTTGTTAACGTAACACGCAGTTATTGATACTGCAATGCCATCTCCCATCGGGGGAATGACAACATGTTCTAAATCTCTCATTGGTCTCTCCTACGTAGAAGGGTTGTAATCCCGCATATCCTTGTAGAGCCGAAACTTCGGCTGGTTCTTGCGAATCTCTGCAGCCATCTCTTTGCCTTTATCACAAGATAAGCAGATGAGATTCAAATGCGCACATATGCTACTGTGCCAAGTTTTTGTGGAACCTACATCATTGCATTCTTTACAAGGCTCGGGAATTGATGTTTTCTTCTTGGGCATTGATCATTGTACCATAGTTGGAGGAATGTGTCAAATTAGACTTGACAAGACAATGAACCTGTGATATATTGTAGGTACCGACTGCAATGGTCGGTGGGTCTCCTCTACCTCGTCCCGGGCATCGATTGGTGTCCGGGACACTCTTTTTAATTGTGAAAGAATTTTCAGGCATTATGTGGTCCTCGGAACATCGATGGTCTGGGTGACTCCATGGGAGCGTAGGGGCCGTTGTTCTGCAAGCTTGACCTTTTTCAATCGATAAGCTGAACAGCAGCAAGGTAATTTCACTACCTTGGCCTCAACATGCTCCTCAAGACTTTCGATTTCCTCGGCAGCCTGCCAGAGGGCCTCCCCCCACAGAAAACCAAATCTGCGCTCCAACTCATTTAAGTCTGTGTTGGCCATCTGGCGCAGGGTCCGGATCAATTCATCTTGTGTCAGACTCATGTAAGTACCTCAAAATAGTATAGGAACACACGGAGCATTTTAGAACTCCGATGCTACTAGGTGGGTAGGAATTCCCGCTTCCCTCACGGAAAGTCCCGGGGCATTGCTGGCGCATACAAGGAGTGCCAAGTCGATCAGACCGGCCCGGTGCCTCCGAGCAGCACAGAATCGCTTCCACTGTATCCGGCGTCTTCCCAGTAAGCACGTTGCAGGTCCTTTATGACAGAGATAGTAGGAGTCACTGCAAATCCTGCGCACTCGATAGCACGGAGGACATCACAGATAAGCTGGGGTTCGATCTCGTATTCCATTTTATAATGCCGGTATTCTTCAGCAATACGCAAAACACTTGGATCATCATGTTGCATTCTGGTCTCCTCACCAAAATAAAAGGGCCGGACGCTATGATCTTATCTCAAAAGAGGGATCTAGTATGTCCGGCCCGTGGAAGCTGGTAATCATTAGAATATCACAGCTTACTGGGTTTGTCAAGCCCCCACTGGCCACTAAAATGTCCGGTCGGCCCCCCTTGCGCGTTTTTGATGGAAAGGGGGTGTGGGGGATCCGCCGGATCTCAGAGGACGGTTTTTGGTGGAAGAGGTAAGCTGTTGATTTCATAGGTGCGCGAGGGGGTCGGGCTGCGCTTCCACCGCGGAAAACGGGTACGGGGGGCCTCCCATTATAACTTCTGGTACTTTTATGACATGTGGTGGCGAAGGCAAATGGGCTGCTGGGGGGCCGATATGGCGTACTTTTATAACTGGCTTTAACGTTTACACATTTACAACTTTACCCACCCCCTATGTATGTTTATTTGCGTATATAAACGTATGTGAAAATGCTAAGTCCTTGTTATTTATTATTATTATTTATAGATTACACGTATAGAGGCGATATATATATAGGGGGTGCGTTAACTTGTCTATTTAGGTCACATATCGGAAAAGTTAGAAAAGTTATAAAAGTACTACTGGTACAACAGGTTTTGAAATATGAAAAATTTGAGAGAACAGGGGGACTGAGACGTCCGGCCGACCGCTGATTTTCCTCCTACCCCTTCCAGGTGGGCCGATCCTGGAAAGGGTAAGCAAATCAAGCGGTTAGCGTGGGGTGGTACCGCGCCGGCCCACTGTCAAGCTTGGATCTGGCAGCCCGTGGCGTGTCCGTCGTGTCCCGGGTGTTTTGGCAGCCGTCCAGGTCAGATCAGCCAGTACGCGCCGAGTGATCTCGCGCTGTAACGATGGGATATCATGCCCCATCAACTGCCCCGTCAATTCCATTTGATCCATGATATACACGGCCCGGTTCAACAACGGCCCAATGATAGCTTGCTCGTCTGCCGTCAGTCTTATCTTATCCATAGTTCCCTACCCTGTCAGAGAATATGGGGCGGCGGCACGGTACCACCGCCCCACGATGCTGCCGTCAGCGCCTACCGGGCGTCTTTCGGCATGGTAACAGTGATCTGGCAAGCGGTGCCGCGCGGGAACAGATCGTCTTTCCCGACGGGCAGAACGCCACCCGTAAACGGCACAAATGCCAGGGTCCGGGACTTGCCAGTCTTGGACAACTTGGCGTTCTTGACATCGTCCGCGGTGATCTCGACGGTGGCCACCAAGCGGTTCCCGTCTTGTACTTCGAAATCGATGATCATGGGATAGCCTTTCGTAAGGTGAATGCGGCAGAATCGCCGCCAATATGTACATTGTAACAAACGCCACGACAATGTCAAGCACCCCTAATAAATCAATGACTTAGGGCCATTTTTAGAATCGTTCAAATCTGCTCCCCCACCCAGGGGCTACCTGCATGCGAAGTACTAGACACCCTGCGCAAGGCATCCAACGTGCGAAGTACTAGACACCCTAACTTTCACGTATTCAAGCTACGCAACAGTCAGGTTACAGCCTGTATTTGATTATCATTTAACAGGGTATAACCTGTTCATGTATCACTCAATCTTGCGCATGATACTCAAACTTGCGCACACCATGCACATAGTTGCGCGAGGGGGGCGCTCACATCCTGGTATGTGTGGTAGTGTAGCCAAGCTTCGCGCGACCACTGCATCTGATGACCCATGACTACCGTTGAATGTAGCCATCCGTACCTGGACACCTGGGCTCCACCCTGTTGGCCACCACCGAGTCCACCAGCCGCTGGTGTTCCGGCATTTTTTGTGGTTTTTCAATGATTTAATTTTTTTCTCTTGAAACCTGAAATCCACTCCCCATATTTCAATCAGGCGAAAAAATCTTGTTACGTGGTACGTAGCAAGGTGGCAGTCGCCGGCCCTGGTCACCTCTCTCACTCAGGGTGACCCGAGTCATTGGTATGTTACTTGCCTCCATAACTTGGGGGACAACCATTGTCCCCTCTTTTGTACATTTATCAACCACTGGCAGCTACGGGGCACCCCCAGTGGACTACGAACACCCCGTGAACAGACTGGTAGTATCCAATCTCACACCACACCAAGGTTATGACCTTGTGCCCTGTGAGGTGGCGTCGATTCCCCAACTGTGGGGTGGGGCGTTAGAGAGAGTCCAGTAGATGCCCATGACGACATGGCCCGGGCTCACAAGTGATGTGACAGGCCATGAGGTAGTGGGCGCTCCCTGCCGGAAACTGTGCAGGTGAGGTGGACTGGCTCTGGCAAGGGGTCAGGAACATATGGAACCGAGCGAACACGGCACGCGCTACGCTGCCATTCAGTAACTCCTAGTACGCAGGCCACCACATAACGGGAACCCCATACCTTGCCCTTTATCCATTTGAATCACCACAGGAGCCACATCGTGCTCTTCATACCTTTGAACCACCATATCTATCACGACATATTTAGCGGCAATCTGTCGCGAAAGGAGAGGCTGATGAAGGTTGTTACGAGTTTGCATGTCGCGATATCGCGGGCAGAGCTTGAGACGCTGTTGCTTGACTACCTGCTCGATGAGCTGCCTGACCATGAGTTCGACCTGAGCATACAGGCGTACAAGAAGGAGAAATACCTGCACCCCCACGACCCCAATAACGCAATCACGTTTGATGTCAATGCTCAAGCTGGAGGCGAAGCAGTCGCAGTCGACATCTACATTGGTGAAACCACGGACACTGAAGAGGGGGCCACAGATGATGGAGTATGACGTAAGCACAGTCATCACGATGACTGCCGAACAGCTCAAGATGCTCATCCGCGAGCACATCACCACCAAGGCTTTCGCTACGCCCACACCAGGGCGTGACCCTCTACTGTGTGGCATTCTGCTCTCACCCAAGCACACTCTGGATGTCGAATTGGTCCAGAAGACAGTGGTAACTACCAAGAAGAATGGCATGCGTGGGAGGGGTGAGAAGGTGGTGAGTGCCAAGATCACCTGCCGTAGCACAGACCGAGGAGAGTTCTGATGCCCCGAGCACCTAACCGCAATATCCTCCCGAAGCTCATTGATGCTCAACGCAACATCTTCAATGCCCTCCACGAGGTCGAGCGCATCCAAGACATCCGTGCGCAACACCAGGAAGAGGGGCGGCCCCGCTCTGAGCACACACCATACTCCCACGTCAATGAGCTGATTGCCACCCTCATCAGGGCCAAGAATATGATTGAGGCGTGGGAGCGCACCAACATCGATGCTATCCTCGAGAATGAGGCAGTGGGCATCGGTTACAAGGAGACAGCCCAGCGTATCAAGGAGGCCGCCAGCCATATGAGCACAGACACTTAGAGCTTGCGGGGCCGCGAGTGTAAAGGGGGGATAGCATCCCTTTCTGGTGACGGGGGGTCGAAGCCAATTCATGAAGAGGCTAGACCTGAAACCAGTCCCCCCAATTATTCAGGCACGTCCGGGTCGCTCCCGGCTAGGGGAATACGCCCCGACAGGGGAGAGGAATCAATCCTGATGCAAGTAGGATCTTGATCCTTGGTGCGTATCAAGCAGGGTGGGAAGCCCCGCACATCTTTAACCCAGGAAACAACATGATCAAGATAACTGAAGGCACTGTCACCCAACTCCCCAACAAGCGCTGGACATTTGAGGTAAGCGTTTACACGTTTATCATGTGCCCTGTGCCATCCCTCTGGAACTGGGATACTGAAGCCCAGGCCGAGAGAGCTTTGGCACGCTTCCTGATTGCAGTCCGCGCTTCCGAATGGGTGAAATGACATGAGAATCCACGCAACAGATGGTGTGCCCGCCCAGTTCGCTGGTGACATCATCGGTGGGTACACCAATGAGTGCTACAAGTGTGGGGCTTTTGACGATGTACCTGTCCCCAAGCATGGCTTCAACGGTGACCCGTATCACTGTAAAGGATGCGGCTCAGAAATTGTGTACCGCCCCTGGTACGAATGGTAGGAGATATCAATGACCCTTGCTAATTACACTGACCAAGAGGTGTTCGACACCATATCCGCACATCTACTCGACCAAGATATGCAGAGCTGTGTGACCCACAGAGCAGGTCCACCAGGGCACTGCGTAACCAGCAAAGGCCAGTTCAAGGAGATGCGTTACAAGGCGCCAGACGGCCTCAAGTGTGCCATCGGCTGCATGATCCCCGATTACATCTATGACAAGAGCATGGAAGGTGCTGGGGTGCTGACACTCGTGGATACTTCGAAATCTGCAGTCAGTTTGTACACGTACCCTTCACCTGCCAAGAAGGCCGAGTATGATAAATGGACAAAGCGTTGTCTTGCGCTTAGAGAATGGCAGGCACGCTTCAAAGAGGTCACCTCCAGGCTGTTGGTGGCACTTCAGAACCTGCACGACAACTACCTTCCCTCCCAGTGGGAGGAGCGGCTTGCGGAACTCCGTTACGAATATGGGGTGGGGACGCATGAATAGCCCTACCATCAGGTTTGGCCCATTCTTTGATAGCCGCAATTGGGTTACAAAGATAAAGGCCCAGATGATCATTGCTGTCCGCGGTCACAAACACACCAACAATCACGTCTACAGTGTCCTTGTAGGCACTGAGGACAGCCTTCAATGGGATAAGCGCCACCGGCTCAATGGCAAGTTTGACAATCACGGCTGGTTCTTAACCCGCAGAAATCCACCCAAGGAGCCCACAGATGGCTAGACTGTCGGAACTCGAACAACATAAGGCTGGCAACTTCAGAATCCGGCCATTCACCACCTACCAACACCCACTCAACACACAGCGCGTCACCACTCGTTCATACGTCCTGCAGGGCGAATGTCCGGCATGTGGTGAGAATTGGCCTGTCGGGTGGAGCAGTGATGGCCAGCATGTGGTCAGGCGCTATTTTGAGTGTCGCAATTCGGGATGCGACCTCAAGTCTTGGCGACAGGTTGAGTACAAGGCGATAGGCCCAACGTGATGCTGCGGAACATCGCGGTGATCCTGCCTATGCGACTCACCAGATCTCCCAAAGAGGTCCTGCAAGCTGCCGAAGCTGTACGACAGGTCAGAGGGGGGGTTGAGTCTGACAGTGCTCAGCCCCCCTTCACCTCCCTCTATAACGCAATAGCCTACATCATTCGGCATTGTCTAGAGACAGAGGATGACATAAAAGATTACGGGGTTATTATTGAGCCCGAGGAATCCTGGCCCCTCCTCGACAACCTAGGAGAGAATAATGGCGATTGAAGACTACGATCCCACAGTCATTCGGGACCAGCAACTTGAGCTGGGTGACCTCGTCAAGCAACTCGCTGCTGCAATCGGTGGTGGCAAGCCTGGTGACGTTGAAAAGCACACAGCCATCAACATGAACAGTGATGACATCAAGATGCAGTTGTCATGTGCTACTGGCTCGATGGCCAACGCACTCAGCGACATGCTGCTCTTGTTATGGTTATACCAGTACTGGCAGAAGATGCTGGATGACCCCGACAGATGGAAACCTGAAGTTTCGCAGTTAGCTGTTTCTATCAAAGCAAAGGCTTACAACGACGTGCTGACACACCACCTTAACAGCAAGCTCGGGGAAGCTGTCGCAATGATCTTCCCACGTGAGATCGAGAACATCCAAAGATCCTTAGGGAGACCTGAGATGCCCCCCGCAACCCTCATTGTGGACAATGGTGGTGGCTCTCCCAAAGAGACCGTGTACCACTGATGGCTCATATCACCTGTCCACATTGCTACACAATCCACAATGACGACAATGTGTGGATTGACCCCAGCACCTATCGGATACACCGTGGGTTGCAATCAGTTCACCTCTCCCTCATGGAATACGCACTCGTTAAAGTGTTAATCACGTCTACTGAACCGGTCGGGGGGAGCCGTATTGATGCAGCGATTTGGGCGACAGCAAATGTCGACGCTGCCCAAGTTCGTCGTATCATAGTCAGTAAGCTCCGGCGCATCAAGCTCAGATCGATTGGGCTTACAATTTGTTCGTCCGGTGCGCCGGGGCGGGGCTCCAGGGGGGACATCCTAACGGGTGGACCTCCAGGTCGCTCAGCCCTCTACTACCTCGCATATCTGGTGCATGACGGCATTGGCCCCGCAATACCATTGGTCAGCCGTAAGGTGCTGGACAAACCCGACTGGACAAAACAACGTGCAGCCTAACAGGAGATCACCATGATTGAAGAACTCAAGATTATCGCCGATATTTTCGGCGACATCACTGGTGCAGGCGTTCACGTCGTCTACATCTACTTCGCGTTCAAGCTCGTCAAGCTGATGCTGCTGATCGGCCTGGGTGTGCTGTCTCTGAAGACAGTGGGGAACCTATTGACACCCCCCTCGCGCTCTGAGTAGCTATGAGCAGCTTCCTGGAGTACATGACCGCCAAACAGAAGATGGCACTCTCTGAGGCAGGGGATGGGTGTCCACCCGAGGTTCGGCGCGCTCGTCTTGAGCGTAACATGAAGAACCATGAGTGGCGTAAGAGGCGGGACAAAGCCGTACAGGCATATGCTAAGGCAAACTCCACTGACCCATCTGCCGCGGCACGAGCATGGTCACACATCATGTCGGGTCTTGCTGACCCGGATGATTACAGCGATAAAAGGAGACCGTGATGAGCATAGAACGTGAAATGTGTGCTTGGATCATTGGTCATGCAGCATGGTTGGTATTCAATGTCATCTACATCTCGTCATTAGTTGACATCGGTGGTGATTATGGGCCTCTCGTCGTCTTAGGTCCTATGGTTACCCACGCTTTCATTGCAGTTAGGGACTGGCATTACAGAGACAAGCATGATCTCTGGGCGGGGCACTGATGACCCTGGCACGCAGAATGGCAGCCTTTTGGGTGGGACATATCATGTTGTTCGTGGTTAATCTCACCGTGATAAGGCTTGTGTTCGATCTGACCGAGGGACCGCTTTTCGGGACCTTCGTGTGCTTGGTAATGTTCCAAGTCTGGGTAGCTCAAAGAGACTATGAACATGGTGAAGCAAATGACAAATGGGAGTTAGACTGGTGAAAATGATTGGAGAAACCGTAGGCGGCACCATCACACGAGGTGTCATCTGGGGAGCAATATTGTCTTTCACAGCCACCTGTCCCTTCGTCGGGATGCTGCAAGTCATTTTCTATCTAGGGGATGGTATTTGGGCATTACCCTTTATCGTTGCTGTCTTTGGAGCCCTTGCTGGTGGCGCACATTACGAGTGGCTTTGGGACCAAGCCAAAAAAACCAATGACTAGCCGCGGCATCCCCACAAACGAGCACTGGAAAGACCATGCTTTTCCTTGTGACAATTGCAGAGCACCGGTCATTCCCCGTGACGCACACTTGGTGAAGGCAACCCACGAGGACCCTTGCTACTACACCTGTGACCATGTCCCAGACTGTCACATGGTTTACGTGGGAATTGCGGAAGAGCCCCCTGTGTACTGCAAAAGGCAGGCAGGGGATGACTGCACCTGTTGTGCTGAATGCTGTTCATGTGGAGGATGACATGGGTATCAAGGTATATCTATGGGGAAAATGGTGGGAGCCTGACGCAAAGATAATTCCGGCTCCAAGATCAGGACACCAAGGACGCTGGGCATGGACACTTACCATGGAAAACATTCCGGTAATGGGAATGAGGAGTTACAGAACAGAAGCTGAAGCTGTCACAGCCTTTAAACAATACTATGTAGCCATTCATCCATCATGGTAATGTGGATACTCAAAGTTTGGGTAATATCCTCAATGGGGGGTGGCATCGAACTGCAAGATACAGAACACTTCATTGAACTAGCATTTCGTCGTAGACAAGACTGTTATGCAGCAGGAGACACTGGCTTTACACCTGCAGCAGACACTCGTCTAATATTCACCTGTATAAAGGAGATCGTGATATGAGGAACTGGCTCGTTGTCGTCAAGAATTCCTGTGGGCCTTGTCCTGAATACCCTTTCTGGGGAAATATTTCCAACTGTTCCTTCGACACATTCAACGAGGCCAAGGACGAAGCCGAGAGGCGTGTCAAGATGAGCCCCGTCGATCATGCTGTTGCTGAAGTTAAAGTCGTATATAAGCGCAGCCCCATCATCACATCTGAGGTACTGGACAACAAGAAATGAGTATCGCCAAACCTCCAATGAGGGCTGCCTTGGTATGCCCTCTAACGATATTTGCCACCAAAATGGCGAATATCACAACAGCAGAGGAACGTGAACAATGGCAAAACGTCGTAAAGCGTGGAATCGTCCGCGCACAATCCGCCGCCGGCCCAAAAGTTGTAAGTTCGCCAAGGCCGCAGTCTACTGGACCGGCCCCAGCAAGAAGGTGACTTCCCGGGAGTGTAACCAATGAGCAAATACATCGTTGCATTCATCTTGGGGCTGGTATGCGGTATGTTGTTGCAAGTTGCTTTCCCTGCAGTCAGCACCGAGATTCCTCGCCGTCACTGGTTGGGGGTATGACATGGAGCAATTTCATCACCTGCTGGTCCAAAAGAAGTTTGGACAGAAAAGGCATCTGGTCCCTAACTTCCGATCAGTTAAAGATGCCTTCGATTATTCACTGAACGTTAAAGCTGAGCATCCCGAAGATGACCAGAGAATAACAACCACTGGCCTCAAACTCACCGGAAAGATTGGGCGAGTCATGTTTATTCGTCTATGGGAATTAGGCAAGGAGCCACTACCATGAGTGATCCGACACTAGAACATCCAGTCTTTGTGTATGGCACCCTCAAGAAAGGGTTTGGCAATGCTGCACTGCTCCGGCATTCCAAGC
>Ga0209976_10000630_pt1 | contig 22475 bp, 23 predicted proteins | sample SumtaG_FD_182806 | JGI IMG/M metagenome (GOLD analysis project Ga0209976, IMG submission 182806) | Deep subsurface microbial communities from Indian Ocean to uncover new lineages of life (NeLLi) - Sumatra_00157 metaG (SPAdes) (version 2) | ecosystem: Environmental > Aquatic > Marine > Oceanic >...
AAAAAACCATCAGATGGAAAATGGATTGATATCGATATTAATTGGGATTCTCCATTAGCAGAATTTGGTTTTATTACTGCTATAAACTGGAACGGTGAATCAAATTTAGTAGCAGTTAAAAAAGTAGTTCAAAGATGGGATGATGTAGACATTGGAAATATGAAAGTTAAGCTGATTGAATCTTTGTCAGCAGATCAACGAGAAAGAAGAAAAAGATTTCTAGATGGCTTTGTTAAATGGATTGACTCAATAAGAAATTAACATTATTCAAACCAAGTTCTAACTTCGTCCACCAACCCCTGGGATTTCCAGAATTTTGTCTTTTTGAAATTTCGGCAAGTAGTTGCCTAGACGTTTTAACTTTTGGACCTTTTTCCATATGATATGAGAAATTATATAATAAGTTAAAAACAATTACTATAAGCTCTCCTATCTCATTATCATCCTATTTCCGACTCAACTCAAAACCTAAAGAAGTTAGAGCCCGATCAAACTTTTCCTTAATCTTTCTTTCATCCTCTATATCCAAAACCTTTTTCATTCTTTTTATTGAATGACAGTTATACCCGCCTATGCCTAACATACACTTAAGTATTAACGGATAATCATAAGGTAAGTGATCAACTACTCTTTCAACCTCCTCCACTGTCCACCCTGGCCCTATTTTACTAATGCTCTCACTTACAAATCGACTCCATGACCCCCCAGGAACTCTTTTATAATGATTAACTAACATTTTTTTTACAGAAACTTTTCTTAATAACCTCTTTCGCGGCCTATTATCTAAGTCTAAATAACCCTCCAGCTTTCTCCTTATTACTGGATGTCGTAGCCTAGCCAAAACTTGAGCCTCAATTTGTCGTATCCTTTCCCGGGTTACTCCCATCTTTCTACCAACCTCTTCTAAAGTGTATGATCGACCATCAAGCAATCCATACCTTAACTGTAAAATCCTTACCTCTCTAGGCGGCAAACCACTCAACACTTCTTCTAGATCTTCCCTTAAAAGATTACTCGCCGCACTATATTCCGGCTCCTCCGCTGTTTTATCTATAATAAAATCGCCTAAAACCGAATCGTCATCATCACCTACTGGCCTTTCTAGTGATAGCGGCCGTCTAGCTATCTTTATCATATTTTCTATTTTTTTTGGTAGCTCATCCAAGGCATCAGCTAATTCTTCCACCGTTGGATCCCGCCCCAACCTCTGCGTCAACTCATGTGTTACCCTTAATAATCTATTAATCTTGTCACCCATATGCACTGGCACTCTAATGGTTCTGCCTTGATCAGCAATCGCTCGAGTCACTGCCTGTCTAATCCACCAAGTCGCATAAGTCGAAAACTTATGGCCTCGCCGATAATCAAATTTTTTAGCTGCTCGGATCAAGCCAATATTTCCCTCTTGAATCAAGTCTTGAAACGGCACTCCTCTGCCCATATATTTCTTGGCCACACTAATTACCAAGCGTGAATTAGCTGTAATCAAATGTTCTCTGGCAACCGAGCCGTCCTCAATATTCTCTCTATGCTCAACCGTAACTCCCTCACCTCTTGCCAAAGCCTCTCTAGATTTCCTGCCTTTTCCAATCCTCTTAGCTAATTTTACCTCTTCTGGTGCTGTCAACAACGGCACCCTACCTATCTCTTTCAAATACATTCCAACCGAATCATCAAAATCAGTCTGTTCTAAAAATCTATCATCCTGTGTCTTTGAATCTTCTTCCTCCTCAACCTCTTCTTCTGCTAATAAATCCATATCTATTGTCTTAATAGTCACATCATCATCAACATATGGAATACCTGCACTTAACAAAGCTATAAAAGCTTCCTCTAATTGATCTACATCTCTCTCTGCTTCAGGGAAAATACCTAAAATATCCTCAATCGTCACATAGGTTTTCTCCTGACCTAAGCTTAGTAACCGATCAATCTGACTAAATTCACCCTCGCCAGCAAAAGAACCATTATCTAAGTTTTCTAAATTATTCGTCATATTTTAAACCAACCTCATGTATTATAAGCCAGAATTTCTCAATTACAACTAACTATTCTTAGGCCTATAACTTTCTAGGCAATTGATATATAATACCCCCTATGAATTCTCCAGAACGACACATTGATATCAGCCAGGCCCGCGCCTTGAAAGACATCTTCCGCCTTGGTGAAACCTTTGCTGCCTTCACTCAACTTGAACCCATTGACCATCAAACCACGGAAACCTTAATTAATCTTAACGAACAATTAAAACATGGACCTGCTCTCTTGCTTGATTATCATTCAACTTCTAACAGACCTCCCGATATGATTCACACTGGCATGGCAGTCACTAATAATGCTCAAGTTAATAAAGTCATAGTTCCTGGATCAGCTGGTGACTTATTCTATTGGCCTCTCCGCCTACTCATCTCTCCTATCAGCCATCATCCCAACATCCATCTTTTTCCTGTTATGCGAGATTACCGAGAACATGAAAAACCTAGTCAAAGAGACCTTCGCAGCTTTCGACTTCAAACCACGATTAATCAACTAGCTAAAAAAGAGCTCCCCCGTATCTATCCTCCATTTATAACCAAATGGCTTTCTGAACTTGCCATGCCCATCGATCAATCTCTCTCTTTTATTAAAAAATCGCTTAGAGCCATTAGGCAACCACAACCTGGCACCTTAATCTTCACCGCCACCTATAGTGAATCAGATTCAAAACACACCACTGTTCATAAAGGTGTTAGAAAACTATTAAAGGAAAATCCTCCTATTTACTACTCCATATCTCTTCTTAATCAAGCTGACAACCGCTATCACCTCTTTCTTTCCCAAGACCCTACTGGCTTCTCGGCCCTATCTGATAATGACCACATCGATCACAGTGTTAGCCAATCTCACCAAGCCCTACTTAACCATGCCTTTGAACAAATTCCCACTCTTACCACTGACTCTATTTCCATCAAAACCTACCTCCACACCCTTTTCTCTAAATCAATTAAACCTTTCCTTGGAAAAACTCCACCGTCCGCCTAACCGCCTCATCCCAACCGCCTAACAGGTTATGATCTGCTCCTGAGTAAACATATAATCTAACCTCCTTATCCAACTCCTCCAGCTTCTTATTCAACTCCACTGACCACTCAAGCGGTACTGCATCATCATTAGTTCCCTGATGAATCTGAATTGGAGCTTTAATCCAGTCATAATACTCATGGATTGAATACTCGCTTGCCTCGTACTGGGCTTCAAACCCAGCTATTACTTTTCTTAAAGCCCTACCCAAGTCATCAAACTCATCTGTGTAATAAAGGATGGAATAGGGAAATGGTTTAGATACTGGTGCCCATAAACTGGTCGGTATCTCCTTCCCCGATATCTCCAACACACTCAAAGCAATCTGCCCGCCATTACTATGCCCCCACATATATATTCTCTCCTTATCAGCCTTATCTAAATTCTTGACCGAGGCTATCAACTCCAAAATCTGCGCCGGCCTCATGAATCGCTCATGCAAAGGATTCTCTGGCGGCATATCTGACTGACCATAACCTAAAAAATCTGGGGCTAAGGTAATATAGCCATTCCTAGCTAACACCTCAGCTACTCGGCTAGTCCCCACTCCAGTCTGATACATCTCTCTATCCACATACCCCCGAATCATGATCGCTACTGGAAACAACCCCTTACCTTCAGGCATATGAACCTGCCCAGAAATTTTTCTTTCCTCCACTTCATAAAAAAATAAATTGTTATCCATATCCAACTCAATCTCACTGCCAACAAACGCCCGCTTTCTCAGCTCCGGAAAACTATATTTCTGAAGCGGCTTCTCCACCTGAATCCACGGCGCTTCTGGTGATAGCACTACCTGTTTATCTTTACTCAACCACCAAATTCCAACCATTACCGCTAACACTCCTACTCCAATAATCCAATACTTCTTCATGTTTTCCAGTATATCACTCTATCTTTCCTTACTACTTCCCCTAAAAAATCTCTTTTCTTTTGTAAGTCTTTCTCTTTCTAGTCGTTGCCTCTGCTCCTGTTTCGCTTTTAAAGTTGAACTTGATTTTCCTTCAGGCAAAGAAGATCTAAAAGACCCGCCTCTTGGTTTTGCATCACCTATAGCCATATCTTGCTTTTAGAATATATTGCTTTATTTTAAATGTCAATCTCTTGCAAGAGACTTCAATATATCCAAATTCTTCTTATCTGGCCCTAAACCTCCAAACCCTGGAGTTTCAATAATCATCGGTAAATGTTTTAACCGAGGATGATTCACATAAGCCCTTAAACCCTCTAAGTCTAACTTGCCTTTACCTAAGTTCTCATGTCTATCTCTGCCTGAGTTAAACTCATCTCGCGAATCATTAACATGCACACACCATAATCTATCTAATATCTTCAATCTCTCAGCCTCTTCAACTATATCATTCTGTATCAGAGATTGCCTAACCTTTCCCAAAGAAAAACCCGCTGCCCAAGCATGACAGCTATCCAAGCACCAACCCAGCCGCTTACTCCCAACGGCCTGAAACAAGAACCTAATCTCCTCTAGTTGAGAAGCAATCTTACCCTTCTGACCAGCACTGTTCTCAATCATCAGCTCTATTCCCTTAGGTGTGGATTGTAATATATCCTTAATCGCTCTTACTAGCTGTTGCTTACTTGCTTGCCATCCCCTACCTTGATGACTGCCTAAATGAACAATCACTCCCTTAGCCCCGATCATTTTTCCTACCTGCAGATCATGAATCAACGATTGCTTAGATATCTCCACCAACTTATTTTTATCTGAGCCTAAGTTAATCAAATACTTGGCGTGAATAAAAATCGGCTTAACATCTTTCTCTCCACACAAATCCCTAAAACTCTTAGCTTCCTGCTTGCTCGGCAACTTCATCTGCCATCCTCGCGGTGATCCAGAAAAGATCTGCAAGCAATTGCCGCCTTTCTCTACTATGCTCTCCACCGCCTGCTTAAACCCGCCACTAATCGATAAATGAGCTCCCACTCGTCTAACCACACTCACACATGCTCTTTAAATACCGCTTAAACTCCGGCCCAATATCCTTTCTTTCCAAAGCATACTCTACTTGCGCCTTCATATAATGCAACGGATCGCCTGTTGTCATCCACTTACCCTTAATCCTAGCTGCATAGACCGGCTGTTTCTTAGCATACTCTGAAATCGCATCCGTCAACCACAGCTCCTTATCCTTCCCCAACTTCCCCGCTTTATTATGCCTCTCTAACACTTCAATCACCTCTGTATTTAACACAAACCTGCCAAACTGGGCTAACCTTGATGAAGGCAACTTATCCTTGTCTGGCTTTTCCACCACATCTTTAACCTTATCATTACTCCCCGGCTGCAATCGATAAATTCCATATCGACTGGCTTCCTCTTTTGTCACCTCCTGCACCGCCACTGTCACCTCCCCGCCTTTTTTATCTGAGTACTCAATCAGCTGCTTGGTGCAAGGCTTCTTAGCTAACACCAAGTCATCCCCAAACATATACACAAACCTCTCTCCGGGAACTAGCAAATCTTTAATACACAACAACGGTGTGCCATTACCATAAGGTAAATGCCTACCCTGTCTGACATAAACATAGTTAGCCATCCGATAGACTCGCTGCACCTCTTTCAACTGCTTTTTCTTGCCATTCTTTTCCAGCTGTATTTCCAGCTCCAAGTTAGAATCAAAATGGTTCTCCAAGCTAGTTTGACCAAACCGAGTCACTAAAATCACATCCTTAATTCCTGACTTAACCGCCTCCTCCACCAGATACTGCACAATTGGTTTGTCAATGATCGGCAACATCTCTTTGGATTGATTCTTGGTTGCCGGCAAAAACCTAGTCCCATAACCTGCTACGGCAATCACTGCCTTAGTTATCTTGCCTTTACTCATAAACTCTAGTATATCATATCGCTTTTGTGCTACCATAACCCCATAAACCATGGTAAAATCAGCCTCTGAAAAATCAACCAGCCCTCAGCAGTTTGTCAAAGAGTCAATTGCTGAACTGAAAAAAGTTGTTTGGCCCACCAAGCAACAGGTGATCAAACTCACCTTAATCGTAGTTGGCGTCAGTATTCTGGTTGGCGCCTTCATCGGTGGTCTTGACTACTTGTTCACTCAAATGGCTGGCCTAATGGTTAAATAAATGAGTAAAAAAACCGCTAAAAAACCAACTCCTGCCCCCAAAGCTAAACCTGTTAAAAAGGTTAAAAAGCCAATCAAGGTTAAAGACCCAATTGAAACCCAAGCCCAAAAAGATAAAGATCGGGAAAACCACATCATTATCAATAAAAAAGTCTCTAAGCAAGCTAAATGGTATGTAGTTCACACCTACTCTGGCCATGAGCAAAAAGTCGCTGCTGGCCTCACCCAAAGAACTAAATCCATGAATCTAACCGAGCACATTTTAGAAATTCTTATCCCCACTCAAAATAAAATCCAAATAAGAAAAGGCCAAAAATATTCTGTCAAAGAAAAACTCTTTCCAGGCTACATGCTGGTCAAACTGATTCTCTCCGACGACTCCTGGCTAGCTGTCCGCACCACTCAGGGTGTCACCGGCTTTGTTGGTGTTGGCAACAAACCCACCCCGCTTCCCAAATCAGAAGTCCAGAACATCATGAAGTTCATGAAAATGGAAGCCCCCAAATACAAAGCTACCTTCTCTGTTGGTGAAGCTGTTAAAATTATTGAAGGCCCCTTTGCCGACTTCCTCGGCAGCGTTGAATCCATTGATAACGAACGCGGTAAAGTCAAAGTCCTAGTCTCCATCTTTGGTAGAGAAACTCCGGTTGAACTCGACTTCTTGCAGGTTAGTAAGATTTAAACTACATTATCACCAATGAACACTTCACTTCCCAGTAAAGATAAAAAAGCAGGTATTCCTAGGCCATACAATTTTGATTGTTTTGTAGACCCAGCTCATCACCGCACTCTTGATGGGAAAAATGTCACTGAAATTGCCTTGAGTGCTTTTGAAACACGCTTATCTATTCTTGATGATCCCAGTAATTCAGAATGGTCAGATCAAAAAAATAAATTTATCAACGCAATTCAAGCGGGGCAAATCCACCTCTCTCTATACCCTTTTGCTAAACAAAAAGAATTTTCTTTAAAATCTGGCACTATTGAATACGGCATCATTCGTCTTCACGAAACTCAGGAAGAACAAGGCAAGGGAAAGGATTACCTTCAAATAAAAATACCTTCCACTTTTTATCATCATGGACAAGATAAAAAACTTCATCCTGATCAAGCTCTGGTAAAAATGGTCAAAACCATGACAGGTTTTTTAAATAAAGGGAAATTCAATACCCCCCTTGACTCTCACACTCGTCAGGCTGCTAGAAAAATCGACTATCTCCACCCATGGCACCGTCTAACCACCAATATTATACTCAGTCACAAAATTAAACTTCCCTCCCCAGCAAGAAAACAAAAAAAATAATATCTCCTTGCCTTCATTATTTCTCTCTGCTATACTCTCTCCACTTCGCCTACAGCGAGGGAGAGATACCATCTCGACACTTAATTAATCCTTGCTGTAGCAAGGATATTTTTATGGCTAAAAAAGTTAAAATCGTCTTAAAACTAAACATTCCGGCTGGTAAAGCTACTCCTGCTCCACCCATCGGTCCAGCCCTGGGTCAACATGGTGTAGCCATCATGGATTTTTGTACCACCTACAACAACCAAACCAAAACCATGAAAGGCGTTATCCCCGCTATTATCACCATCTATGAAGACCGCACCTTTACCTTTGAGCTTAAAAAGCCTCCAGTCACTGAACTCATCAAAAAAGAGCTTAACCTTAAATCAGGCTCTCAAACTCCGGGCCGGGAAACTGTTGCTACTTTAACCGACGCTCAAGTCGAAAAAATCGCTAAAGAAAAAATCGAAGACCTTAATACTAACAACCTTGAAGCTGCTAAAAAGATTGTGGCTGGCTCTGCCCGCTCCATGGGCATAGAAGTAAAATAATATGGGAAAAAAGAAACTTGCTGTCATTGATCTGGCCTCTGACGAAAAAGTCAAATACAAAGCTTCCGGCACTAGGGACCAAAAGCTCAGAAAGAAAAAAGACAAACCAGTTGAAACTGCTGTTCCAATCAAACCAGTTAAAGAACCTTTACTTAAAAAAACAGCTAAGTCTAAAAAAACTATTAAGAAAAAAACTAAAACCAAAAAACGAGTTAAACATTCTCGCTCTAAACGTTTTTTAGAAGCTAAAAAACTGATTGATAAATCTAAAACCTATCCTTTAAATCAAGCCATCAAACTCCTTCGTCAGGTCTCCCAAGTTAACTTTGATGCCTCGGTCGAGCTTCACTGCAATCTCTCGATTGATAAGCTAGCGGGTGAACTGGAACTGCCTCATGGTACCGGTAAAACCCAAAAGGTGGAAATTGCCTCTGACAAAACTCTAGGTAAACTCAAAGACAGCCTGATTGATTTTGACGTTCTTATAGCTGAACCCACTATGATGCCTAAGCTAGCTAAATACGCCAAGCTCTTAGGCCCTAAAGGCCTCATGCCCAACCCTAAAGCTGGCACCATTACCGACAAACCCCAGGAACTAAAAAAGAAACTATCTAAAGGCGCCGTTCGCTTTAAATCAGAACCCAAAGCCCCTTTAATTCACTTAGTCATCGGCAAACTTTCCTTTAAAGACAAACAGCTTGAAGATAACTTAAAAACAGCCATTCAAACCATCAAACCCAAAAACATTAGCGCCTGCCACCTCTGCTCCTCCATGAGTCCGTCGATTAAACTAGCGGTAAAATAAACTCACCCACCCCAACTCTCCTCAACTCTTTAGCATGAGCTGGCAATCCCAGCTTCTCACCTATATCCATTGCCAACTGCCGCATATATGTTCCTGATCCACACCTCACCCCCACCTTCAAGGATAAACCTTGTAGGCTGAGTAACTCTATCTCCTTGATCTTCACTCTCCTCTTTGGTTGCTTTATCTTCTTCCCCTCCCTCGCCAGCTTATACATCCTCACTCCCTTCACCTTTACTGCTGCATACCTGGGCACCTGCTGCAAATACTCACCCTCAAAGCTCTTTAAAACCTTTTCCGCTGTCTGTTTTTTCACCTCTCCCACCTCTGTTGTTTTAACTTTCTTTCCTGTCCTGTCGCCAGTATCAGTAACTACTCCCAACTTAACCTCCATCACATACTCCTTATCCCAGCCTTTAATCTCCTCAAACCGCTTCACCGCTTTACCAATCAGAATCAAAAGCACTCCGGTGGCAAACGGATCCAAAGTTCCTCCATGCCCCACTTTAACCTTTTCCCCATACTTCTCCCTAATCTCACCTCTGACTTTAGCCACCACATCATGACTCGTCCACTCGCTCGGCTTATCCACCACCAACATATCTTCCTCTAAATTAATCTCTCGTTTGACAAACTTCATACCCTAATTATATAATCTCCCTCAGTCCATAGACAGCAGGTAATCAATAAAGCCTGCCGAGGAAAACCTTCCTTGCTATGGCAGGGATTTTTTATGCCTTCACAAAAAAACCTAGATCAAGTTAAAGATCTTCAACAAAAGCTTAAACAAGCTAAATCTGTGGTATTGGCTGACTATCGCGGCTTATCTGTCAATCTCCAACAAGATCTCAGAAAACAAATCAAACAGGCTGACGGTGAACTTTTAGTCATTAAAAACACTCTCTTAAAATTAGCTTTGGAAACAGAAAAATATGGCTTGCCCCGCGATTTCGTAGAAATTTTGCGGGGCCCCACCATCACCTTGCTGGCTTATGAAGACGAAATCGCCCCTCTCAAAATCTTAGCTGACTTTGCCAAAGACCATCAGCTGCCTAAAATCAAAGCTGGTTTTCTCTCTAAGCAAGCCTTAACTCAAGCTCAAGTTGAAGCCTTAGCTAAACTACCCACCAAAGTCAAACTTCTGAGTAAAACTGTCGCCACCATCAAAGCTCCTCTTTCTGGCATGCTTAACGTCTTATCCGGTAACTTACGTAATTTAGTCTACGCCCTTGAGGCGATTAAAACTCAGAAAGGTGGTGAAAAATAATGACTGATGATCAAAAAAAACCTAAACCTAAAAAACAAATTAAGGTCTCTACTAGTCTGCAAAAAATCATTGATAAAATAGCTAAGCTCAGTGTTATTGAACTAGCTGATCTAGTCAAAGCTTTAGAAGATAAGTTTGGTGTCACTGCCGCTGCTCCTATGGCTGCAGCCGGTGCTGCTCCAGCTGCTGGTGAAACCGCTGACAAACCTGAAGAAAAAACTGAGTATCAAGTAGTTCTAACTGACGCTGGTGCTAACAAAATCGGAGTTATCAAAGCTCTCCGCGAAATCAACCAAGATTTAGGCCTTAAAGAAGCTAAAGATCTAGCTGAATCAGCTCCTAAAGAAATCGGTACCTTTAAAAAAGAAGTCGCTGAGGACGCCAAGAAAAAACTCGGGGCTGCTGGCGCTCAAGTTGAGTTAAAATAAGCTGGATATTGACATTCTCTAATCCATTTTGATATATTGGTTGTAGTTTTATTATATTCCGCCTGCCTTTGAACAAGCTATGGCTGATCAAACTACATCAAAAGATAACTCTTCAAATCAACAAGCCCCTCAAAAGCCTAGGCTCACCTTAGATAACCTACCTGATCTCTTAACTGTCCGTGAAGTAGCTGAACTTCTCCGAGTTTCTCCGCTTACCATTAAACGCTGGGGCAAACGCGGCAAACTCCCGGCCATTCGCATTAACTCCCGCGGCGATCGCCGCTACAAAAAAGAAGCCGTCCTTTGGCTTCTGGGTATTGGTGATAAATAACTCTTACTTTCTTTTCTGCCGCCAAACCCGACTCACAAATCCAACCAAAACTATCTGCCGCTTAATCCGCCATGGCTGCATCATCAGCCGCCACAACCACTCTAATCCTAAATATTGGCATAACTTAGGTGCTCGTAACCACGGCTTAACCACCTGATCAATTGCTCCACCAACTCCCATCGCCACCCTTACTTTCAACTTAGCTAAATGCTTAGCTATCCACTTCTCCTGCTTCACCTGACCAAAACCCACAAACAACAAATGTGGTCCAAACCGATTAACCTGCTCAATTAAATCCTGTTTTTCCCTTGGTCTTTCCCTACCAATCTCTTCTGGCCCCGACTCTCCCTTAATCTCTAAACCTGAATACCTATTTCTCAGCTTCTCAGCCGCTCTTTCTGCTGCTTGGCCTCTGCCGCCTAGCAAAAACACCCGCCAGCCTTTTTCTGCTGCTAACTCAATCAAGCTCATCATCATGCTTGCCCCAGCCACCCGCTTTAACCGCTTATCCGCCAATCGCAAACCCATCCCATCAGCTATTCTTAAGTCCGCTTTATTCAACGCTCTTAAAAAACTTTTATCCTTTTGAGCCAACATTACCATCTCTGGATTGATCGGAGTCAAAATATACCTTCCACCTCTGTTATCCAACAACCATTTCTCCACGATTTTTAGCACTTGATCTTCCTGAATGCAATCAATCTTAACTCCAAGCACTTTGCTGATATGACGGCCTTTTTTTAACATCTACCTCTATTAAATTTATTAAAACCCTCTATTTTTCTTATTACTAATTGTAGCAAACTTTTATCTCAATCACCATCTTTAATTCCCTAAAGCCAGTTTTTCTACCTTTTTAACCTCTTTTCTCTCTTTTGCTCTCATTCAGCCTTAAAGTTTGAGCTATAAGACTAAAAATCCATAACTCCTCTCCTTTATTTACTACTTTTGATCAAAATTTGTCCTCAAAAACACATCATATGAAAAAATTTCTCCTATTTTTAAGCCTCATAATATCAATTCTGTACCTCTAACTATATCTCTTTACAATTCCTCTCAATAACTCCCGATAAAATCCCCAAAATTATCACCTTCACTTCTTTTTCTCAAATCACCCCTTTCTCTACCTTTAAAGCCCAATCACTACTGATTTTTTAATCAATTATAATCATTCTCCCTTCTTCGTCTTTAACCTCAACCCCTATCACTCTTTTACTCTAACTGCTAATTACCTCAAGAAAACCTCAGTATGGAAACCACCAATCCCTGGTTGTATCTCCCGAATAATTAATATGCATATGCTTTTTGTCAGTAAACTCCCAAATTCCATGCTTGCCTGCCGCCACGCCCACTCCACTTTCCTTTAAACCAGACCAAGGTGTTTCAGGAAACAAAATACTTGAATCATTAACATACACACTACCCACCTTTAACTCCTCCATCACCCGCTCTGCCTTTTTTTTGGATTTAGTATAAACTGCCGCTGTTAACCCATATCGATTTTCATTAGCCTGCTTAATCGCTTGCTTTAAATTATCCACCACGCACACGGCCAACACCGGTCCAAAGGTTTCCTCCTGCATAATCGCCTGCTTAGAATTAACATGCACCATCACTGTTGGCTCATGGAAAAATCCATTAACATACTGCTCCTCTCGCAGCCTTCTACCCCCTGCTAAAATTCTTCCACCTTGCACCACGCCTCTTGTCACTTGATCCTGCAGCTTTCTTAACTGCTTTAAACTCACCAACGGCCCAATATCCACCTCTTTATCTAACGGATTACCCACTCTTAACTTATCAGTCGCCTCCACCAACTTCTCAATAAACTGCTCAGCCACTACTTCTTCTACAAACACTCGCTTAATCGCATTACACACTTGGCCGCAGTTAGCAAACCGTCCCCATAAAACTCCATTAACTGCCAAGTCTAAATCCGCATCCCTTAATATCAAGGCTGGCGAACTCCCTCCTAACTCTAAAACATGTTTAATCAACCGTTTCGAACATTTCTCGGCTATCTCCTTACCCACCTCTGTACTGCCAGTAAACGTCACCATGTCCACCTCAGCATCCACCAACATCGCTCCTACCTGACCTCTACCATAAATAACCTGTAACACATCCTTAGGCACTCCTGCCTGCCAAACTAGTTTAACCAACTGATTACTCACTAATGACACATATTCAGACGGCTTAAGCACCACACTATTACCCGCCACCAAAGCCGGCGCTAAAGCCAGCATGACTGTATCTATCGGATAGTTCCAGGGTTTAATAGCTGCCACCACTCCGACTGGATCATAACGCACCACACTCACGACTTTATTGCCCTTCCGGTTCAAATACCCCAAAGCATCTTCCACTCCCAATCGCTTCATTTGCTCTAATTTTGTCTGCGCTAGCTTTGGCTCCACCACCTCATCTCTTAAAATCTGCTTAGCTTCTTTAGCCACATATTCCACCCCATCAGCCGCTGCCTTTACCTCATCCACTGCTTCAACCAAAGGTTTACCCATTTCCTTAGTTATCATCTCACCTAATCTCTCCGCCTCTTTTCTCAATAACCGAGCCACCTTAAGCATCACCTGACATCTCTTACTTAAGCTTACATCCCGCCACTTCTCTAATCCCGCCTGAGCTTCCCTAACTACCTCCTCTACCTCTACTTTAGTAGCAATCTTCACTGTTCCCAGTTCTTTTCCATTTACCGGGTTAATTGATCTTAACTTAGCCATGCATTTTCCTTTCCAAGCCCCTATATTTTACCACTTTTACCTTTTCCTGTCCTAACCAGTTCTTAACTTCTGTGAAAATCAATCATTAACAGACGGGGATCTAGCTCCACGATCGTGGTCTCAGATCCATATCTGTTAAGTTTCACAAATCACCATTCAGTCAACACCTTTAAAGTCTCTTGCCCTGCTTTTTGCCAACTAAACTGCTTAACTCTACCATAGCCTTTTTCCACTAATCCTTCTCTTAAATCTTGGTTTTCTAACACTAAATCCATTGCTTCTGTCAACTCCCCTACATCTTCTGCCTCTACCTCAAGAGCTGCCTGGCCAGATATCTCAGGTAAAGCTCCCCGATTCGAAGTTATCACTGGTATACCCATCAACATTGCCTCCAAAATCGGCAAGCCAAACCCCTCCATTAAAGAAGGCCAACAAAACAAGCTCGCCCCCTTATACACCCATGCTAAATCAGCCTCTGCTATCCTGCCAGTAAACTTAACCCGCTTCTCCACTCCCCACTTCTTAGGTGCCTTCATAATCTCCTCATACATCCAGCCCTTTTTCCCGCCTATCACTAACTGCACCTCCTTATCCTTCAATCTCGAAAACGCCTCAATCAACCGCCCAATATTCTTTCTTGGCTGAATCGTTCCCACAAACAAAATATATCGCTTTTCCAATCCATACTTATGTCTTATCTGCCTCATATACTGACTAGAAAACCGCCCCTTCTTTGCTTCCTTCAACCGACTACTAACTCCTTCATACACCACCTTAATCTTCCTTTTATCAGCCCCTAATCTCTCCACCAACTCCTGCTTCACCGACTTAGACACAGCTATCAATCTATCCGCCTGCTTAACCGCATACTCCGTCGACTTATTCAAATACAATCGCTGAGGAAACTTATAATACTCCGGCAAATACTCATACTCCAATCCATGAATCGTCACCACTGTCTTCATCTTTCTCCGCCTCACCACCGGCAAAGTATGGGCTGGGATAAACAAAACATCAGGTGATTGCCTTAAACACTCTAAAGCTAATCCTCCTTGCGTCCACAACCGCGGCCACTTAATCTCCACCACCTCCAGCTTTTTCCTCCACTCTGCTTCTACCTCTACTCCACCTCTCACATACAGTCTTAGCTTATGCTTCTTTATCTCCTTCAACTCCAGCATCGCCTTTATCAACTCATAGCTATAGTTCTCCACCCCCGCCTTATCCTTTACCAATGCTCGCGATCCATCAATCCCAATTAACATGCTTTATCTTAACATAATCTATTTTCAAACCAGCCGCTTATCCAAGAGTCTTTATCAATGCATAAGGAAGTGCATTAGAGTCTCGACGTTCAATAAAATCACTATAACCTCTACGTCCCCACCACTCATGTGTTTCTTTATCATAAAGATTTGTCACTACCACTGTATCTAATCCTTGTTTTAAAACCGCTTCTTCAAGTGTCTGAATTACCTTAGTTCCCACTCCTTCTTTTTTTTGGTTAACTCTAATGTTTTTTAAAAAAACCAATATCTCTTTTTCCTGACAAGCTTGACCTAGTCTCAACCGATTTTCTGACTCACCCCATAATCCACCAACTGGTTCAATGCTCACCTTAAATTGCTCTAATTCAAACTTTTCTTCCTCGTCCAACTCCACAAGACCTAATCCTATAAATTTCGCTCTTGCCTGCATCCCTTTCTCAGCAAATCCCTGATTCATCGACACCGCAATCATTTGAGCCATTGCATCCGACTTTGTTACTTCTTCTACTTCGCCTTTATCTGCAGCAGTATCAATTACATTCATATATCCTTTATCTCTTACTAATAGCTCTTTTATACAACTCCAAATTATCCAAAGCAATCCCTGTGCCTTTAGCCACACATAAAATTGCTTCCTCAGCCACATGACACGGCACCCCTGTCTCCTGAGTCAACAACTTATCAAAATTCTTCAGTAAGCTAGTTCCTCCGCTCATCACAATCCCTTTATCAATAATATCACTAGCTAGCTCTGGCGGAATCTCTTCTAACACCGCCTTTATCATCCCCACCATCTGCATTAACCTTGACTTCATCGCCTCTTCCACTTCCTCAACCGTAATCTCTACTGACCGCGGCAACCCCTGAATACTATCTCTGCCTTTAACATTAATCATCTTAGGTTTTTTCCCTTCTCCTGACTCTGCCTCTGGATCCCTCATCGCTCTACCCACCTCTAACTTAATCTTCTCTGCCGTCTGATCCCCAATCACCAAACCATGCTTTTTTCTCAACATCTGGGCAATCGCATCATCCAAAGCATTACCTGCTATCCGAACACTCTTACTCACCACCACTCCACCTAAAGACACCACCGCTGCCTCAGCACTTCCTCCACCCATATCCACAATCATATTACCTGATGCCTCACCAACCGGAATCCCTGCTCCCAGAGCAGCCGCAAACGGCTCATGAATCACATACACCTCTTTAGCTCCAGCTGAATAAGTTGCATCCTCCACCGCCCGCTTCTCCACTTGAGTACAACCGGCCGGCACACAAATCATTACCTCTGGTCGTAAAAAAAAGCTCTTACCCGCTACTTTTTGAATAAAATACCTAAGCATTGCCTCAGTCACTACATAATCAGCAATCACCCCGTCCCTCATTGGCCTAGAGGCCACAATACTCTCTGGCGTCCTTCCCAGCATCTCTTTAGCCTCATTTCCCACTGCCACCACCTTATTATCATCCACCGTCACTGCCACCACTGTCGGTTCCTTCAACACAATCCCCTTATCCTGCACATACACCACGCTGTTAGCTGTCCCTAAATCAATCCCAATTTTCTTAATTAATGACATATTTCAATCTAACACTAACTATAAAAAATCTCAATATGCATTTATTTTAACCCTATCTAACCATATCTTTCTAGTTCATGAAAACTATTTAATAAATCTAACTAGTATATCTAACTATATCATAATACATATACTCAAAACCTGAAAAATAGCTTGATTTAGCCATATTTTCCCTATTGACAGCTTTATTAATATAGTCCATACTAAACTCGTGAAAACAGTCCAGGTCATGAACAAACTTGGACACCAACTGAGGTAGCCCGGTGACTCAACTGCCATTAAAAACTAGCCCCAATCAACTATCCAACGGTGGTTTTACTACTTCTCAAGCTGCCCAAAAGCTTAATCTTCATCCCAAAACCTTACGTCGCTGGGAACAAGCTGGTAAATTCACTCCCCAGCGTACTTTAGGCAACCAACGCCGCTACTCATCAAAAGACATCATCCAGCTCCAAGCCATTAAAATCGGACAAATTACTCCCCAGCTAACTGACAAACTCCTTACCACTAACCAAGCTGCCCAAAAACTCCATGTTTCTCCTGCCACCATCCGCCGCTGGACTCGAGAAAACAAGCTTAAACTCACCCTTGATAAACAACTTAACCAAGGCTATTCTAATCAAGCTCTTAACCAATTTCTTAAAACCCCTACTACCCTTGTTACACCTGAAAAATCGCCCTCTCCTCCTCCCTCCCCAGCCTCTGACATTTCTAGCCTCCCCCAAACCATTTCTTGGCTTAAGCGCCCCAAACTCCAAAAAGCCTTTGTCTATAGCTCCATCACTACTCTCTTTCTCTCACTTGGCTTAGTTATCTACCTCTATCTCAACCACCTTCAGTCTCCTGTCAGTCCTAGTTCAGATCAAATCCTGGGAGCTCAAGACATCGAAGTCATTCTCCCTAAAGTTGGCTCCTTTCTTAACAACCGCATCACCATTGGCTCTGACACTGGTGATCTATCTTTTCTTGATGATAAAGGCAATCTTTATGCTAAAAACGTTGCTTTAATTGAAAACAGCCTTCATACCTCCTCTCTTCAACTTCTCCCTTCCAGCCAACCTGAAAATCAAATCGGCCGCCAATATGTTAATCAGGACACTGGTGATTTAATGTACTTTGATGGATCAGACTGGATCTCTCTTAATCAAAATGTATCAAGCACCCCTAGTCTTCAAGATATTTATGACATTGGTGATACCACTTTAATAGCTGAAAACCAGGATATTGATATTACCCTCGGCAACTCAGCTACCACCTCTTCAGCTACCTCTCTCCGTTTCACTCTAGCCGGTAGCTTAAGCAGCTTTAAAATTCTTGGCGGCGCCAGCCAAGAACTCATCTCCTTTGATGATGACTCTATTTATCCTGTCTCCATCTCCCAACCCACCCAAATCACTGCGAATCTTTATGCTAATCAACTGATTGACACTGCTAATGTCAACTACTATCTTGATCCTGCCAACACCGACCTCAGTCTATCTGTCGCTGGTGATGCCACCATCTCTGCCACTCTAAAATTCTCAAGCAATAACCAATACCTGACTGGCTCAACCGACAACTTCATTATCTCCTCAGCCGGCCTAGCTGTTGGTAACAAGACTAATCACTACTTTGACTCTGACGGTAATATCAAAGCCAAACAACTTAACCTCAGCTCTGACCTCAATATTGGCGGCCTTAAAATCTCCAATAATCTGATTCAAAACACCAACCAATCTGAAGGTCTTTTCTTAGCTGATAACGGCAACCTGGGTATTGGCACCAGCATTCCTACCGCCCTCCTCGAAGTCTCTGGCGGCGATATCAAAATCACCAATGGCTCTTTTATTGACGATGGTACCAGCCTCACTGTGCCTGACTATGTATTTGAAGATGATTACCAACCTCTCTCTCCCATTGCTTTAGAAGAATTTATCACTCTCTATCACCATCTGCCTGGTGTTCCCTCTCAAACCCAAATCTCTCAGCACGGTCTTAATCTCAGTAGCTTCATCTTAAACCTCCTAGAACGCCTAGAAATCAACACCCTTTACATCCTCGACCTCTATGAGAAACAGGCTAAAATTATCACCCCCACCACTGAAACCGAAATCCTCACCACCAACTTTATCTCTCCCCTTACTGATGGCCAAATCACCATTGCTGCCAACCTCACCATCGCTGGCCACCTCCAAGCTCCGACTGCCTCCATTGCTGGTCGCCTACAAGTTGACGAACTTATTGCTAATAAAATTAAAGCCTCTACTATTGAAGGCCTCAGAGACAAAATCACCAACCTAGTTGATCAATACCAGCAAGACACCACCATTGTTAATCAATCTGACCCACCCTCAGCCAGTGTCTCTGCCTTAATTGCCAACCTCCAAACTCCACCTGCTTCCCCAGCTGCAAATCTGGAACTTAACCACCTAAATGCTAAAGCTGGCTTTTTCTCTGAATATCTAGCTGTTTTAGGCTCAGCCACCATCACTAACCTCAAAATCAGCAACAGTTTAACCATTAACAACCAACTCCTCCTCTCTTCCAACTCTATCTCTACTCTCTCTGACACCCTCTATCTCCAACCTACCGGCCAAGGCGCTATCAACTTCTTAGCCGGCCTGATGACCTTAGATCAGACTGGTCAAGTTACTATTAATGGTGATTTAAAAGTCACCGGCGCCATTATCGCTTCTCAAATCAACACTCCGGAAAATACTCCGCTTCAAATCAACATTGCCAACCAATCAGCTATTAGTATTTACAATCCTATTGGCCAGGTTGCCAGCATTGATGCCAGCGGCTCTGCCAGCTTTAACAGTCTCTCGCTAAATGCGTCTGGCACTGCTACTATTTCAGCCGGCACCAACCACATTGACATTACTGTCCCCCAACTCACTCCTCGTTCTCAGGTTATTCTCACCTTTAACTCCAACTATGCCCCTGCCACCAAATACTGGGTGGTTAAAGAACCCGACAATCACCAATTCAATGTCTTTGTTAACTATCCAGTTAACCAACCCGCCACCCTTGACTGGTTAATCATTAACTAAGCTACAACTCAATCTCTCCCAATACCTCTTTCACCACCACATCCTTTAAATCCACTGCCTCTCCCCATTCCCAAACTCCATTACCTTTCAACTCCAGCCTGACTATTTCTCCACAATCACCATCAGCCTCACAAGCCTTCGCTCGACTCACCAAACCCTCATCCCCCACCACTACTAGATTATTCACCCCGATCACATAATGCTTTTCCACTCCACTCATCTTTACCGCCGGATAATCCACCACTATGTAATTACTTCCCTGCTTCACCACAATATGCTTTTTATCAGCCGATAACTTCACCTGATTCGGTGCTCCTAAAGCCACATACTTAGTCGCTTCTTTCTTATCTAAGTCGTAAAAATAGCTGCCTCGACTATTGCTATAAAACAGCATCATATCCTCTAAAACATACAAACTCCTCACCTCGCCTATCTCTAACGACTCCACCGCTAACTTCTGTCTCTCTCCGCAACCAGCTTTAAACACCTGCCAATCTCCACCCTTAACCATTCCTACCAACACCAAGTTCTGCTCATCCCAAAAATCAACCAACAACTCTGGTTCCTGCTTTAAATTAACTCGCTGGCCTTCGTAAATGATTGCCCCCTCACCACACTCCTCTGCCTCAGTCTTATACCTTAACTCCTCTTCTTCTGTATACATCACTGTCTTCATAGCTGGTGACAAAGCCCAGCCAATCTCATCCACTCCATACAACCGATCCATCACCACCCCCCCGGTTCTATCCTTAAAAGAAAACTTCTTTAACTGATCATCGTTCATATATACCACCAGATTATCCTTAACCAAAAACTTGCGCTTGACTCCATCTTTAATCACACTCTGACCATAAATCTTAGCTCTATCTGGATCATAAAAAGTCACTTCTGAACCATCAGTTAACACCAGTAACTTCTCTGGCCTATACTCCCTCACCCCCATAATCGCCTTATACCCCTCCTCCCCTAAACTCAAACTCTTCCACTCACTGGGAATAAATTCAAATCTTTGCCGATTCTCATCCACCAACTCATAAAAATTCGGCAGCTCAAAATCGCCATAAACTCCCACTTGCTCTAGTTCATAATTAACTATCCTGACTTCGTACTCACCCACTGCCAAATCATCAATTATCACCACCCCATTCGACCCACTGGCTTCTGTCCGAAACGCCTGCTCCTCTCCGGGTCTACGAATCGACACCGATACTCCGCTAAACGGCTGCTCATTATGCTCAAACTCACCATTAGCATTCTCATCTAAGTAAAATCCCCAGCTCATCTGACCAGGCTTTTGCTCCACCGACAACAACCAATCTGCAAACTCTCCCTCTTCCACCTCTACTTCTGCTGACCGATTCTCCTGAATCTTTTCTAAAATCGTTGCCAAAATCCCTAAACCCACCAAACCCCCTAAACCTAACACCACTACCAATCTGAATCGCTGTTTCCTATTGCTCATCAACCCCCGTAGTTTTCCTAGCCTGCCTGCCGTCTGCTCCTCTCCTGCCACCACTCCACCTTCTAAGCTCTCTGGCTTGTCTTTAGGTACATCAGGCAGGTAGTCTTCCATTACCAAAATTATAGTATAATACCTCCATCATGAGAAGAACCCCTCGATTATTAATCGTCATTGTAGCCAGTCTAACCATCATTGGTGGCACCATTCTGGCCATTAAACTAGCTAAAGGCTACCGGCCTTCCTTTACCAAAGGCACCCTCCAAGGCACCGGTCTTTTATCAGCCAATTCATTTCCTCGCGGCGCCACTGTCTTTATCAACGACAAACTCACCACTGCTACTGACGACACTCTTAACCTCCCTCCCGGCGAATACCATATTAAGATTGCCAAAGACGGTTACATCTCCTGGGAAAAAACTCTCCAACTAGAAGCCGAGCTAGTCACCCAAACCAATACCCGCCTCTTTCCGGCTGTGCCTAACCTCAAACCCCTGACTTTCTCCGGCGCCATCAACCCTACCCCTTCACCTGACGGTCAAAAAATCGTCTTTGGCGTTAATGCTGCCACTACTGACACCAAAAACGGCCTCTATATCCTCGAACTCTCCTCCACTCCTTTTCTTAAATCAACCCCTCGCCAGATTGTCAGAAACACCGGCAACTATGACTTTACTAATGCTCTCTTCACCTGGTCGCCTGACTCTTCTGAGGTCCTAACCACCTTTAATTCAGGCGAAGCTAATCAAGCCAACCTTCTCCTTAAAACCACCAGCTTTAATGACGCTGATGACTTAAAAGACGTCACTGCTCAGCTACCAGTCATCCTCGCTGAATGGCATAACCTCTTAGACAAAAAAGATCAGGAACTCTTTAAAGAACTACCTGAGTTCATCCAATATATTGCCACCAGCTCAGCCCAAGCCGTCTATTTCTCCCCTGACGAAGAAAAACTCCTTTTTACAGCCACTGCCTCAGCCCAAATTCCCCAGGAATTAATCCCCTCTTTACCCGCTTCCTCCACCCAACCTGAAACCCGCCAACTTGAACCTGGCAACATCTACATCTATGACCTAAAAGAAGACAAAAACTTTAAACTCAGCCAAACTGAAGTCAAAACCACCACCAGCCTATCATCCTTAGAACAACTCACCAGCCGCTACTCTCCCCTCACTCTTCAATCCACTCAATGGTATCCCGACTCCAACCATGTCATTATTGTCAAAGATGACAAAATCATTATCGCTGACTATGACGCCACCAACTACCAGACTGTTTACGCTGGCCCTTTTGCTGACAGCTTTGCTTTCCCTTGGCCCAATGGCTCAAGACTCCTAATCCTAGCCTCTCTTAACGGCGGCTCTAACCTTCCTCCAAACCTCTACTCCATTAACTTAAAGTAAACGTCATATAACATACAATTAATCAACATTACCCGTAAAACACTTCGCATATACAGTAGTTAGGCAAAATATAAAAATACTTTTTAAATGAATTCTGTTGAACAAAATCACCATTCTTACAACGCTGAATTTTTTGGAAAATGGGCGCCAGTTTATGATGTTTT
>Ga0209976_10000632_pt1 | contig 22385 bp, 60 predicted proteins | sample SumtaG_FD_182806 | JGI IMG/M metagenome (GOLD analysis project Ga0209976, IMG submission 182806) | Deep subsurface microbial communities from Indian Ocean to uncover new lineages of life (NeLLi) - Sumatra_00157 metaG (SPAdes) (version 2) | ecosystem: Environmental > Aquatic > Marine > Oceanic >...
AAAAAAAAAAAAAAAAAAAAAGAACACTACACAGATATGAATATTATTTTGTCGTCACATGGGGGTAGATAGAAGTTTGGGTCAGTTGGGTCAGTTGGGTTATTTGGTAAGAGTGCTACCAATTGAGTTAACAGGATGTGTTATCTTTATCTTATGTTTCTTAGAGGAGTGAAAGTAAATGATGTGGTCTAAGTATGAGTGTTTTGTAATAACACAAATGAAAGATGATGCTGTTTATAAAACAAAGAAGATAGGAGATATTTGGCTTAGTCCTTATGATAATAAGGAGAAAGTTAAGGATAAGTTAAATATTTATCTTCTAGCTCCAACATCTGACATAGTTTGGGAAGCTAAAGAAAGACCAGTTGGAAGCCTTAGTCTTGAATAAGGAGAGATAATGTATACTGTGATCTTAAAGAAAGATGGGAAGGTAGTTAAGCAAACTCCGTTTGAAATTCTTTTTCTAGCAATAAAAACTTTCACACTTTGGGACAGGAAGTTCTCCATTGAGAAGGGTTTCTACGTTCTTCTTGAGAGGAATTGAGAAATGGCTTTTGTTATTAATCATGATGGGTCGTTAGTAAACACAGCTAACATAGAAGTTCTTGATATTGGCAAGGCAATATGTCATATGTCAAGTGGACAAGTTGTGAAAGTTTGTTCTAACTCAGAATTAGACATTTGGCTTGCTAATAGAATTAAGATAGCTAAGGAAGAGTGATGAAATCAAAGAAAATATGCTCAATTTGTAAGAAACCAGTAAAAGAAGGAGAATATTGGGTCGCTGCATTTACTTCTTCAAGAGAGAAGAAGGGAGATATTACTTGTGACCCTTGTAATGATAGTCTTATGTTAGATATCATAACAGATGATCCTCAGTTAAGAATTCTTGATACAGGGGAAAAGGAGTAAAAGGAAAATGTTCTTTACAAAAACAATTCAGTTACAGAGAGATTTAATTGTAGCTCAGAGAAGGGAGACTAAGGCACTTGAAAAGGTAGTGGAGGCTGATAATAATTTAATTAATATTCTGAAGTTACAAATAAGTACAGCAAGAAGCGAAATAAAGAGATTAAAAGAGGAGAGACAGAATGAGCTTGAAAGATGAATTTAGACTTTACTCTGATCCACTTGATAAGTGGGCCTTTGCTCTTGGAATGTGGTTTGAAATTGCAGAGGAGTTAGATTATAGAGGAGTGAAGGTGCCGAAGGAGTGGGATTATGAAGCAGGTTTAGTTTCTCTTTCCTCTGATTTTCAGTTCATCCATGATGAAGGAAAAGAGGAACTTATTCATTTTGGAAACGTTCTTTGCCGTCTAGTAAGACATTATGGTAGAGTGGAGGGAGTGAGAAGAGGATGAGATTACGTTGTCGGAAGTGCAGAAAGATAAATGATTTCATTGGAGATGCTCACGCTGCATGGGTATCTAATTGTGCTTTTTGTGGAGCTAAAATGATGAAGCAATTCCTTTCTTTTGCAGAGATGAGAAGGATGGACTTTTCTTTAAAGGAGAAAGAAGATGAGAAGAATAGCTAGATGTATTACTGTTTGTCTCTCTCAATCTGAGCTTCATAGGAACCTAAATATTCAAGGAATGATTTGGAGTGGTCATATTCATTGGATTTCTCCATTGGAGATAACTAGAAAGCTATTTGATCTTTGGAGAAATCATGAAATTCATTAGAAACGTCTTCATCATTCTACTCTTCGCTTTCATCATTGGTGACATTCTCATAACTTTGGTAACGAGGCCATGACAAAAGAAGAATTAGTTAGAGAATTGGAAGAGGAATTAACTATATTAAAATGTGACAGAAAAGGTCCAGGACATATATTTTGCGGATGGTGTGAGAAACATAAAAGACCAAGAATCAAATGTGGCGGAGAATGTAAGAATGTTTAAATTCCTAGAAGAACTTTTCAAAAACTTTCTAGTATTCCTTGCTCTCATATTTGGTCTAGCTCTCGTGAATTACATTCTCTGGAATTAGGATACTAAGATGAAAATTTCCGTCTTAATGATTTACTATTGGACAGGAGAATCAGATATACACAAAATCTTTTGGAATGATGAGAAGGCTAGGAAAGAAATAAATAGGATGAAGAAGAAACATAAGGAAGATGGAATGATTCTCTTACCTTCATATAGAATAGAAGAATGGGAGATAACAGAATGACTGCACCTGAAAGTCTGAACCAAGCAACTCCCGCAGAAGCATTTGAAATGGGTAGAGCTATAATGAAAGAGGAGATTGTAGAGACACTTGAAGTCTCACAAGCTCCAAAAGGACTAATCAAAAGAATAAAGAAATTTCATCTTGTAGAGAAACAGGGTAAAAGTACCATTCTAGAATTAAAACTCTTAATCTCTATCATGGCAAATGCTCTTACTCGTAGGGATTATAAGAAGTCAAGTGAAACTCTTGACAAGATGAAGGAGGCTTTGAGATGAAGATAGCAGAATTAAATCTAACGATAGAAGCAGAAATGGGACTTACTAGAGTAGAGGAAGATTTCTTCCAAACAATGATGGAGAACCTAGCTATTGATACCAAGTTTCTAGTCTATGGTAGATTGAATGGAAGCACTGATAGGTTTAAGATAGAGGTAAAGACAAGTGTCCAGGGAGATTAATTATAAGGAAATTCCTAATGAGAAATATTTCTTTGACCTTTGGAAAAGATTATTCTTTAAGAATAGAGAAGGGAGAGTAGAGCTAGTAAAAAATCCGCCTAAGATCATTTTTGAAAGTGAGCTTTGGAAGCCATGACTGAAGCCAAATGTTTTGACTGTGAACATGAATTTACTGTTCTTCTCAAAAGTATAGAATTTGTCAGAATCTATTGCCCTAAGTGCAAAAGTGAAAATGTAAAGGCTATCAAGTGAAAAAACTCTTTCTACTCCTAATCCTAGCTTGTTCAAATCCAACAGAACCAGAATGGATTCAAACAGAAGAAACTATTTGTGTGAATGGAATTTGTAGTAAGGAGAAGATAACTTGTTGGACAAACACAGAGACAGGATTAATTAACTGTAACCCGGAGTTTGATCCAGAGGAGCCTTGAGATGAAAAGAAAGTGGTATCACTCATTTCCAGTACAATTTGCAAGAGGAGCAATTATTTCATTAATAGTTATATCATGGTCTAAAATAATAAGTGGTTACTCAAATAAAAGCATTGAAGAAGAATTATTTCTTCATACTTCTTTAGTTGTTTTCTGGTTATTAATAATGATCCTTGATGAAATTAAATTAACTAAGGAGTGAGAACGATGAAAAACTATGAATTCTGTATTATAACAAAAGAAGGTCTTGGTACTACACTAACATTTGCAGCGAATGATATTTTTCATGCATTTGAACAAATGAAAGATTTTGTAAAAGGAGGAGAATATCAACATATAATTAGATTAACAGTAGGGGAGAGATGAAAATGGGAAACGATTTTGATGAGGTAGAAGCTAGTATAATAAATGACTTAGTTGAGGAGTGTCATGAAGTTGCAATGTCAAAAGGATGGTGGAATGATCCAAGGACTTTTGGAGATCAAATTGCTCTTATGCACTCAGAGCTAAGTGAAGCATTAGAGGAATTTAGAAATTATAAAGGCTTCTCTACCTACTACACAGGAGAGAAACCAGAAGGTATACCATCAGAATTTGCGGACGTTCTTATACGTATTTTCGATACCTGTGGATACTTTGGAATTGATTTAGCTTCTGCTTTAAGGGAGAAGATAGAATACAATAAAACTCGTCCACATAGACATGGAGGAAAGGTATTATGAACTTCAGAATTTCATTAGTTCTAGAAGAAGGGTTTCAGGAAGAATATGGGAAAAGATTCATTCCTATTAGAAGGGTAGATCACCACATAGATTCCATACATGAAAAAATAGAGCCAGCCGAAGAAGCTTTCTGCACTATAAAAGAAGAATTAAAGGATAGATTATAAAAATACCCCTCATAGCTCAATTGGATAGAGCAATGGACTTCTAATCCATAGGTTGTAGGTTCAAATCCTACTGAGGGGACTTTCTTTTATAAGGAGAAAAGATGAACACAGAAGAACATGTGCTGAAAGAAATAAGTAGGCTCTTAAGGGAATATGATAATGAACATCTAGCAAAGGATAGAGTATTTTCTGCTGACATAAAATTCCAGAAACGAAAATATTTCTTTGATGGAGTAGGATTTATTAGAGAAAACTAGAAAAGAGGAGGAAAAAATGCCAGCAGTACAGGAAGTTTTTAGGGCAAGAACAATGCCTAATCTTTTTCAACAAGTATTAGAGTATATGAACAAATTTCCTCCCAATGCTTACTCAACTTCAGTTATTCGTGGAGGAGTAAAGATAGAACAAGACCAAGGAAGAGAATATACAGAATACTGGGTAACGGTTGATAGACTTTCTAGTTGTGAGTAAGGAGAAAAGAATGTTAGTAGATAAGAGAACAGGAAGCAAGGTAAAGATAGGAGATAGGGTAGAAGATAGAATTGGAAATTTCTTTTTCATACAACACATTCAACCTCCAAGTAGAGAAGGAACATCTGCAAAGCTAAGTTTACAGGGAGTTCTAGGACAGAGATATGCAACTAATTTTAGACATTTAGAATGGAGAGATGATGAAATTCAGGAAGATGATCTCAAGAATGATAGGGATTAAAGAGACGTTAAAAACTTTAGCATCAGAAAATGAAAGGGTTAGAGATAGTTTGGGAGGGATTATTAGGTCATTAGAAAATGATATTGAATGGCTAGTAGAGAATGAGGAAGAACTTTTTAAACTTGTCCCTTAGAAGGAGGGAAAAATGAACATCATACAATTAAGAAAACTCTCAGAAAAGACTAAAAGTAAATATATGTTAAAAGGAACAGAATTAACACGGGTTGGTTTCTCCTACACAAATGATCCGCCCTTGATTATTCTTGATGAACCTCTTATCTTTGCTTTTAGGTTCTTGAACAATGTAAGTAAAGAAAATGTAAGAAAAGCAAACATAGGATTAAAGAAATGGGTTGAGTTACTAACAAAAGCAATTGTAGATAGTAAATTTAACCAATTCAGAATTAATTGGAAAAGGGATGAAGAAGAAAGTAAATTGAAAACTGCTAAGAGAGAATATAGCTGGAAAGTTCTAAGATCAGGCACATCTAGAACAGATTTTGAAGCAGAGAAACTAAGAAGAGAAGCAAAGATTCCAAAGACTCTCCATAATAAATACATCAGAATAAAGAAACAACTAGAGGAGCTTGTTAATGAAAGTAATTCATCTGATTGACATAGGAAAAGAGGTAAATGAGAATTACAAATGTTATTGTGGAAAGAGAATAGAATTCATAGAAAGAGCAACAATAGATGCAAGAAAGACAAATTGCAAAGGTGCAATAAGAGTTATTGAAAGTGCTTGGGGAATTTTTAGAGGACATGAGAAAAGGAGGAAGAAATAGATGTTCGACGATACAAATCCAATTAAGATAATTGGAGGCTTCATAGTCTTAGGACTTCTCTTACTATGGATAATCATAGGGACAAGGAGGAGCAAATGATAAAAAGATTCATAGCTTATGTAGCAATTTGGTATAGTTTGATAGTAACAGCTATCATACTTTCACTTAAAGACTGCGTAGAATAAAAAGAGGAGGGAGAGATGAAAATCAGTTCTACTCTCATTATCGGTTTAAAAACTCTAATAGAGGATCAAGAAGCATGTTTCTTAAATGTAACTACGGAGAAAGTAGCTGATGTAGTGGAAATTGAGATACGGAAAGTATTTGGAAGGAAAGGTCTATTTGGGTTACACCTTCGTGTAGGAGGAACTACAATTCTCAGAATACATACGATGACTGAGAGTCAGATCATAATCATGGATCAAAGGAGAGAAGAATGAGTGAAATGCTTAAGTTCTTAGCTCCATTAGTTGCTTCTTTAGAAGTAGACTCTCCTAAATATGATCTCGGTATCCGTCGAAAGAAGAAGGTTGATAGGATTAAGAAACGAAAGAGGAAAATAGCTCAAGCTTCTAAGAGGAGGAATAGGAAATGACTATGCTAGTATTAAGAGCAAGCAACGGCCCATACGTCTCAGATGTCAGTGGAACACTAACAGAGAAAAATATAAAAATTCATTTTGCAGGGAAATTGCCAGGAGCAAAACTTTTTGAAAATTCTCTTGAACTACTTAGTTTTTACCATTGTTACGTAGCAAAGTATGATGTAGAACATCACTATGAGATAGTAGAAGTAGATATAATAAGAGATCCCATAAGAACTTTGTAAAAGGGAAAGAAAATGACCTGGATCGAAGCTTACATTGAAGATTTAGAAAGAAAGAAAGAGGAAAAGTTCTATGACATAATCTTCTCTGATGGAACATTCTTAGCTAAAGATATAAGAATAAACAATGCAATTGAAATTACCTCTAAACAGAAAGAGAAAGTGAAGATCATTCCTCATGGTGAAGATAACTCTAACAGATGAAGGATTAGCTAAGTTAGAATTAAACGGAGATACTTATTATCTAACTGGATTAGAGCTAACTAAGCTTATCATTCATGGATTAGAAATTAGGGAGAAAATGGGCACGTTTATTTCTAATCAAAAAATCTATGAACTACTAAAAGAGAGAAAGAAAGAAGCATGACAAATCAAGAAAAACTAGAAAAAATTATTAATGTGTGGCATAAAGATGATGGAAACGAAATAGAAGATAGTTTACCAGAATATTTAGATAGAAACAAAGTTTTGGCTTGCAAAGATATGTCTATCACACAAATTAAAGAAGCCCTAGAATGACATATTTTATTCTTTGTCTAAACTGTAACTTTTTTCTGAATACAATAGGCAAACCTTTTTCTCATTGTCCTAAGTGTGAGACTCTTTTGATTTATGATAAGAAGAAAGAAGGAAAGAATGAGAGTAAGAGAATTTTTAGAAAATAAATTAAACATCCGAGTAGATGCACTTCTTGCTTTGAATGGAATTAATTTTATTGATGTAGAATTAGAAATGCTAATAGAGGGTGAGGAGACTTTAGCATCCGTCACAGAAGTGGAGTTCAGGTATGAGACAGGTCAAATTGTGTTGCGTTAAAGCCACACTTGACTTTCACTCTCCAAAGTGTTATCTTGTAGTTATTCGAGGGAGGTAAGGATGAAAGATTAAAAGAAAATATTACATTCGTGAAGTGAAAGTAGAAGTATAATTCTAACAAAGGAAGCGAAAAATGACTGCACCAGCAGTAGAGGAAGTCCAAGTTGGTTTGTATACTGTAGAAGTTGTGAAAGAAATTGAGACTAAGAATTTTGGTACTGTTTCAGTTACTTTCCAAGTACCACAACACCATGATTTAGCTTCTCAGATCGAATATTATCATGGTGAGGAAAAGCTCTGTGAGAGACTGAATGGTATTACTGCAAGAATGGCTCTTTCTCAAGCAACTCTGAATAAGATTGCAGAGTCTAAGGCAGAGGATAAGGAAGCTTTTACCAAGGAAATCTCTGATACTGTAGAGAAGGTAGAAACTTATACTCCAAGAGCTGGTGGCCTTTCTGTTGCTAAGGCTGGTAAGAACGCTCAGGATCTTATTGCTCTTGCTGAAGATCCCGAAAGAGCTGAAGAGTTTGAAGCTCTCTCTAAGGAAGAGCTTGTTGCGAAGCTCAAGAATATGTTCACTGACTAAGTTTTTCTTAGTTAGACTAAAAGGGGAGAGTCAGAAATGGCTCTCCTTTTTCTTTGGAGTTTAGAATGGATAAGTTTATTCAAATTACAGGAGTAGGAAATAAGCTATATGCTCTGGATGAAAATGGATTAGTTTGGAAATATAATCCAGCAACAGAAGATAGATATGCATTTTGGGGAAAGATAACTAACCATAGAGCAGGGGAGAGTAGTTAAAATGCCTAGAAAAACTCATCATAAGACACCTATTACTTCCTACATTGCTCTCTTACTTTTAAGACATAAACAAGGCAATGCAATGGATTTATCTGGAGAACACATAGTATTCTCAATCGGACCTGAAACAAATTTAATAGTTTCCACTTGCCAAGATAGATTATTATATGAATTAGAATTTTGGTTGTAGCATAGATGCAACAAGAGTGTAGAGTAAACGCAACACTTGACAAGTTTAGGTCTTTTAGTTATATTACATTACCTAAACCAGAGAATTGACAATGTGGCTAGATTTATTAGATGACGAAAAAAAGAAAATTATCCTAGATCAAATCCATGAGAGTGTAGCAAAAAAATGTGGATTCAGGAGAAATGATTATGCATTCCACATAGACCCATCAATGGATAATGAGATTGAGTGGATAGCAGGTCCAAGCATTCAAATTACCATACGCTACACTCCTCTCCATCCACTCTTTGTCTTAATTACAAAAAGAGCTTTCAATCCTAACTTTGACATAGGAGATCTATTTCGTTCTAAAGCTCTGGTCAGACAGGTAGATTTTGACCGATGGCATAGAATAGGAATAAGAGGAGTATTCTTCAAGCAAGAAAAGAAGAAATCATTAAGAAGAACAAACTTCTCTCTTGTAACAAAGATCATAGCTCAAGATATAAAGACAAAGAGGAAAGTTGAGGTTGAAATCTTTAACTCAAATGCTTTTGAAGCACAGGAAAGAGCTTTGAAAATTCTTTATGGAGATTGAGAGATGAAAATAATAGAAGTAGACTCTACAATCAAAGAATTTGCAGAAACAGTAGAAAAACTTTGGCCAAATGCTGATCCAGATAAAACTTTAGACTTAGCATCTCTTAATGATAATGAAATAGCAAAACTAGCTGCTGGACTTACCCGTACAAATATCTATATTCGCACACTGACATTACCATTAGCCTATGAGATAGGTGTAAGAGATATAGAATTAGTTTGTAACTGTAAACACTGTATGGAGAAAAAAAGTGGACTCAATTGAAGATATTAATACACAGATTAGGGAGTTAGAGAGAAAGAAAAAAGAGTTATTAGAGGAACAAGCAAAAAAGAAAGAAGCTAAAATCTTCTCTCATAACCAAAGAGTACATTGTAAAACAGGTAAATATGACCATGAGTTAGTAACTGGACTCAGAAAATTTGCCACCAGAAGATGGGATGGTGGAGATGATAATTCAGTACACATAACAGAATGGCCTCTTTTGAAAGAACTTCTTCTCTCTTTAAAATATGAGATGGAAGGAGATTGGGAGAAGTTTGACAAAGAAGCAGATGAGATTCTAAATGCTCCAGATTATGTTTTCTCTCTTGAGAAGAAATTCATCATTTGCAAGGCTAAACAAGGAAAGAGTCTTTGGGATGTAAGGATTCCTAACAGTTCTTCTAGTCATAATAAGTTAGAAATTCCTTTCCTTGAAGCTTGGAGAATTCCAGAGGCTTTAGAGAGACTAGAGACTTATGAAGTCTCAGAAGAAGTTAAGAAAATAGTAGAGAAGCAATTAGAGAAAAGACAAAAGTTAGATGAAGTAGCAGAGGTTATTGATTCAGATTTCCCCCAACCAGAATTAAATGGATATATATTAAAAGGATTTCAAAAGGCAGCATTAGAATTTGCCATACTAGCAGAAGGAAGAGTTATCCTTGGACATGAGATGGGACTAGGGAAGACTCCTATAGCTCTATCTTATTGTGAATACTTGAGGCAAGAAAATGAAGAAAAGATTCCTAATAGTAGCTCCAGCAGCACTAGTTCCTAATTGGAAGAAACAGATTTGGAAATTCACAAAGGAAGTTCCATTCTTAATCGAAGGAACAGTTCCAGACCCATATCAAGCAGCAGAGATTATTAAGGGAGATAGAACTTATTATCTAGGTTCTTACACTTCTCTAGCTAAAGGAACAAAGGTTCCAGAGGAATGGAAAGAGGTAGACGGAAAGAAGATAAAGATTCCAGAATTTACAACCTATCTCTGGATTAACTTTATCAACATGGCAAAGTTTGACGTTATTATTTTAGACGAAGCACATTTCCTAAAGAATGTAGATTCAAGTAGGTCAAAAGCATTTAGAGAATTGAAAGAGGGAAAGAAACTTCTATTAACTGGAACTCCTATTTTGAATTATCCGCCTGAAATCTGGGCACTCTTAGCTATGCTTGATCCTAAGTTAGCGGGGAGTTATGATGGATTCAGGAATAGATACACATTAAATGGCAGGACTCCAAAGAATGTAAAAGAATTAAGAGAGTCTCTCAAACCTATTCTCCTAAGAAGAACTAAGAAAGAAGTATTAAAAGACCTTGATCCAATTGAGAGAATAACTGAATACGTAGAACTCTCTTCACAAGGCAGAGAAATTTACGAAGAAGTTGTAGCTGGAATCTGGAGAGAGCTAGAAATTCTAGATTTCTCTGCTGGTATAGGAAAGGACTCTCAGAAGATTACAAATATCCTTGCTATGTTTATGAGAATGAAACAGGTATGTGCAGCGGATAAAGCTAACTATGTAGCTGATCTAGCTGTAAGATTACACGATTCTAATGATGAAAAAGTTCTTATCTTCTCTCAATTTGTAAACAAACCTCCTGTTGTTCCTGAGATAGCTAAGAAATTAGGAGGAGAAGCTCTCTCAATTGTAGGTACTCAATCTCCAGGAGATAGGCTAGATATAGTAGAGAGATTTAATACAGATAAAAATATCCACTTCCTTGTAGCTTCTCTTCATGCTACGAAACTAGGATTAGATATAACTGGAGCAGGTTCTGTTATCTTTAATGATCTAGATTGGACACCAGCTAACCACGAACAAGCAGAAGCTAGAGCTTATGGAAGAATGAGCGATCTACACTCTATTACTTCTTACTACATCATCTGTCAGGATACAATTGAGGAGGTAATCCAAGATATCTTAGCTAAGAAGTTAGCCATAATTGATGAAGTAATTGAAGGAGTTCAAAGAGACAGGAGCCCAGGAATATTCATGGAAGTGCTGAAGGAATTAAAGAGAACTGCTTGGCAAAGGAAAGGGAAATGAAACCAAAACAATATCTAGGTGATGCTGTTTACATTAAACAAGGAAGATTTGGAGATTACATTCTCACAACTGAGGATGGAATTAGGGTACTTAATGAAATTATACTTGAGCCTGAAGTTACACAAGCTTTACTGGAGTATATAAATAAGGAAAAAGAAGAGAAGGAAGAAGAATCCACAGATTGGAGGAAGATAGGAAAATGAAAGTCCATGAATTAATAGCAAAGTTAGAAGATTTAAACAACAAAGATGCAGAAATTGTAGCCTACGATGTTGAGACGGATGAATACTTAGATTTCTCCTCTATCTCTTCTGTGGAATTAAAAGAGAAAAAGAGATATTTAATATTCTTAAATTAATAACTGTGCTGTCCACTCCACACTGTTGCACAAATGCAACACTTGACTTATGGTAGCTATTATGTTATATTTCACTAACACCCCACCTAATGAGGCAAAAAGTGAATATCTATGTAAAGTCCCTGAGAGAAGTTCGCTCTATTCTTACTACAACTGAACAAGCAATTACTCCTGTATTTCTAGCTACTTATGATATGCTTCTAAGTGATCTAGAGTTAGGAAATTATTCTCCTTCTCCAGCTACACTACAGGCATTTGAGAAGCTAGCTTATTCTCTTGAGTTAAGAACAGAGAGCGATAGTATTGATTTAGAGGAAGAAGATGAAAAATTAGAAGAGGAGGAGGAAGAAGTTGACCTTGAAGACTTTGAATGAAACTGCACTTCCATCATATGTTTATGATATAAAGACTCCTGAAGGAGATGCATTTATAATCATAACTGAAGATGGTAATAAGATATTCTCAGTCCAAGTTATGATGGGCAAATCTGGTGCTTCAATCAGAGCTTGGTCTGAAGCTATTGGAAACATGATTACTCTTGCATTAGAAGGAGGAATTTCCTTAGATAAGATTATTGAAACTCTCTCTAGTATTCATTCAGACAGAGTTACTTATCATAAGGGAATCGAAATCCGCTCAGGTATCGTAGGTATAGTAAGAGGATTACTTCTCTATCAGGCGGAGAAGATTAAAGAATCTATCAAGGTTGAAATGACTAATTTTGAATCTGCCTCAATTCTTGAAATGCCTTGGATGGAAGAATGACTTACAAACCAGCCACTAGAGAAGAGACTTTAAAGAATCTTAAAGAGAAAGTGGAACTTGGTTGGAAGTCTATTAGGATAGATTCTAAAAGACAAAGATGGGCAATAGAATCAGTAGGAATTGCTTTAAAAGAAGGTTGGGTAGATACAGGAGAATTCCATGATTTTCCCGAACAACAATATTCATACTATTCCTACGGATTAAATCATGATGCAATAAGAGAAGCAAGATGAACCTAAAACTAACCTACGAAGATAGACCATTTCAACCTATAGTACTAGTCTCTATTGATGATGAAGAAAGAGGATTCATCCGGGTTAAGGATGAGGAAGAATTTAAGAGACTTAAATCGTGCTTACAGAAGAGTTAATATCAGAGATAGATAAAGAAGTAGAAAATCCTGGCCTAATCGCTCTCCGAGTACAGGCAGCATTAGAAGGAAAATTTTCCAATTACGAAATAGCCTGCTTTGTAGCTTTGACTCTAAAGAGTTTCAGCCTACAAGGATTATTTCCAGAAAGAGAGTCCTCCCTCATAGCTGCTTGCTTCTATCGTATACATTACGAAAGTCAGATTAGGAAAGAAGTAGTAGAGAAGATGAAGAAACCTATTTTGGAGTTCATTAAGAAATGATAGGATGCATAGATTGTTTTGAGAGAAAGGTTAAAGACCGTATCCAAGAACTAGAGCCAATTAAGAAAGAGTTCCCATTTGCTGACGCAGCGAGAGAAATACTAGGTCTTGAGCTTGTTCTTCGATTAATTAAGAAATACAATAAATGAAATGGGCAGACTCCAAAAAAGAACAAGGAACTTAATAAACACAGGTTGGAGGATGGAAGGAAAAGATTACTACTTAGGATGTAACTTAGAATTCTTCCAACTCATGTTCACAAGAGCAGATGAAATAATTCCAGATGATGAATACAAAGCTAGACTTTACTGCCTCGGATGTAAAATTCCACCTAGAAACATCCATCATTATGAAGTTAAATCTAATGAAAACCAACTAAGAATATACATCTATGCCATACAATCTAAACCACAGTCTAGTAGCTAGATACAAAGATTACCTAGATGAACTATTAGACTATAGCGGAGAAATACAATGGCGATTTTCTTCTATTCCTGAAGCTAAAAGACTCAGGGACGTAATTTACGCTGCAATGAGAGCAGCTTGTATATTACAGATTCCAAAGTATGAGAAATTAAGAGGAAGATTTTCTTTAAACCTGAAAGATTCTAGCGTTCTAATCAAAAGAAAACTTTCCTCTATTTCTCCCATCAGAGTTCTTAGGATTGAAGAAGAAACAAATGCTCTTGATGCACTAGCTTTGATAACTAAGAATAAAGAAATAGAAGAATTCGTTTTCACATCCAATGCCTACAATGGAGACTTTAAGGAAATTCTTTCTCCTTGGTTAGAGAAGAATAATTTTGAAGTTTTAATTGAAAGCCACGGAATTTCTTTTAGAAGGATAAAGGATGGAAACTCATAAAGATTTTGAAGAAAGACATTTTAAAGGACAGCTAAGATTTGAACCTATGATCTTAGACAATACAGCTATTATGGGTTATAAAACCTGTCCTACTTATTACAATTATGTATTAGTCCTAGGATACAGACCAAAGATAGACCCTCCATATTTCTCTTGGGGTTCTTCCATTCATAAATTCATAGAGATCGTAGAAAAATCCATAGAAGAAAATATGGCACTTAGGTTGAAGAAGGGATTAAAGGCAGCAAAAAATAAACTCATCTCAACCAAACCTGAGATTAAACCTAATTCAAAATACTCTTTTGTTAATGAGGAGAGACTTCAAGAGACTTGTCTTAGGTTATTCAAATGGTGGCTAGAAGAGAAGGAACATTCTAAAGTAGAAGTTTTAGCAGTTGAGCAACCGTTTAATGTAGAAATAGCTCCAGATATTTTCATAGGAGGAAGAGCAGATCAGATCATTCAAGTAGGCTCAGACATATATGGTAGAGATTGGAAGACAACTGGACAGCAATTAAACTGGTTCTTCTCTAAGCTAAAACCAGATCATCAATTCTTTCTATATACTTTAGCTGAGTCAATAGTACAAAATAGAAGAGTTCATGGTCAGGTAATTGTTGGAATTTATAATGAAAAGACAAAGGGACCAGAAATTAAGGCTGCTACAGTTAATTACACTCAACATGAATTGAATGAGGAGACAGAAAATCTCCTCTGGTGGATAGATAAGATTAATGATTCAAGGAAAAGAGACCTTTATCCTAAAAATGAGAGAGCCTGTTGGAATTGCCCCTTTCGTATTGTATGTAAGGCAGAGAGTGACATGGGTAAACTAAGTATTCTTAAGTCTCGCTTCCAACATAAACCTTGGGATCACACGAAGGTATGAATAGAAGAAAGTTTTTTTCGTTATGTGGAGTCATAGCTACATCAGCTATAATACCGGAGAGGAAATTATTATTACCAAGGGGATATTATAAGGTTTCGGGCATGTCTTTGGCAACTACTAGATTTATGTATGATTCATCATTTTGGTATGTTCCTCAAAGTAACTACTACTATTGGAGAAAGTAAAAATGTCACCAACACTTCTATCTTTTAGTCAAGTTTTAAATGAGATGTTAGCTAATGAAGATTCTGTTTATACAAGAAAAGGATGGAACTCACAAGATCAATGGATAGCTTTACAAGTGCCAGACGTTAATAGTAAAATGACTAAACCTTATATTTATATAAGGACAGTTCAGGGAGACTTAATCCCTTGGTTAGCCTCTCAATCAGATATGTTAGCTTTTGACTGGTTCCTTAATACAGAAGCAGATTAAAAATGGGAATAAAACTTCTCCTATATGGTCCATCTGGAACTGGAAAAACTCACTTTGCTTGGACAGCAGGCCCTCGTACTGCTTATATCGAAGTAGGAAAACATGCTTTGACAGGACAGTTATTTGATTACAAAATGGCTTTTCATGAAACTGTCTTTATCAAAGCTTCTGAATTATCTAGAGATTATATCTCAGAAATTAGAGAAGTTTTGAAGAAAGCTTTTGATGATCTTAATTCATGGGACACTCTTGTCATTGATGAATTAACTTCTCTTGGACTAGCTTCTAAATTAAGAGGCTTAAAAATCAATGATGAATTAGGAGTAGGAGATAAGTCAAAAGGTTGGTTTAAGAAAGCTGAAGTATTAAAAGCTGTTCTCATGCATCCTTCAGATTGGGGAACTGCTATTGGTGTTCTTGATTCTTTCTTATCAGAAGTTTGTAGAGGTTGCGATGAGAATGATAAGAATGTAATCCTACTTGCCCACGAAAGAATTGAATTTGCACAGACTAAACTAGGAGAAGATCGTAAGCGTGCAAGAACTTACATTGGAACTTTTGGACAGACGTTTCCAGATACAGTTCCTAATTACTTTAATTATGTTTGGCATACCTCAGTAGAGGGGAAAGGAAAAACTAAGAGATACTTTATTCGTACAGAAGGAGAGGAAGGACTCTATGGAAAGACAGAGGGGAAGCCATATGAATTAGATTTAGACGTATCAAGAGACAAAGAAGGAAAAGCTAAATTTACTTTCTTAGAAGGAGTGGTGAGAAGAAATGTTTGATTCAGGGATTCTTGAAGTTCTGTTTGCATCTCATTCTAATCCACAGAATGAAAATAGACACAGAGTTATTAGAGAAGCAGGTCTGAATCTAGCACAGGTTATAGTAAGTAATGCTCCTAGCTCTGCTGATGCTTCCTCTGCTATTCGTCATGTTAGAAATGCTGTAATGGAAGCTAATGCTGCAATTGCTTGTGAAGTTCCTTTGTTAGAGGTTGAGGAAGCTATTTTAAATACGGAGGAAAAGGCAGCTGAACCAGAAGCAACGACAGAAGCAGAAGATCCAACTATTCAAACTGGAGACGAGGAATAAATGTCTAACCCTTTTGCAACACCCGATATGCTTGGAGCCAGAGCTACAATTCCTTTAGTTGAAGGAGATGTGAAGCTCTCTATTTCTGCTGTAAAACCTTTCTTACGTAAAGATAATGATGATAACCCAAAGAATTGGGGACCGAGGTATACTCTTGTAGTTAAAGAACATTCTGATGAGTCTATTGTTGGCTCAAATATTCCTCAAGAGTTCTACCTCCATACTCCAGATACTCTTGGCTTTACAAAGAGATTTCTCATGATGGCCCTTGGTTTTGAGAATACTCCTGCTGGAGAGAAAGAGTATAATGAGCAATATGAGGAAGACCCAGAAGCTTTTGCTTTTGATCCTACTGCCGAACCTGCTATTCTTGGTAAGGCTTATCAAGATGCAGTTGGTAATTTGATTGAAGCAACTGGTAATCCTCAGTTACAGGATGATGGAAGTAAGAGAAATAACTTTGCTTGGAGGGTTGTTGGTTAGTTAAAAGAAATGAGTTCCGTTTTATGTTAAGTTCTCATACTAGTGACAGTGCTCCATAAGTGGTATAAAGTAAAAATCGGAATAAGCTTTATACCTTGCTCCCGTGGTGGAATTGGTAGACACAAGAGACTTAAAATCTCTCACTCAACTAAGAGTTTGCGAGTTCGACTCTCGCCGGGAGCATATGACATACTCTAATCCAAAACCAATAACCTCTGAATGTTGGGGAGGACCACTCGACGGAAAAGTTATAACTTCTATTGGAGGGGCTTTCCCTTGGCCATTTGGTTGGTATTATTACAGAGTCTTAGTTAGGTTTATAGACAAAAAGTTAATAGCTGAAGACTGTGGTAAATGGGAATGGACACAAAGCCATTCTACATTTTTAGCTCAAGACTTAGATTTAGTAATCAAAGTTGCAAAAGATAATGGAATTAAAATTCCCGTAGAATTTAAGGATTGGAAAGGTTGGGAGGGAAAATGCAAATAGAAGATACTTCATTAACATATTGGTATGAACCAGGAAAGGTAATGATGAGCTTAGAAACAAAAAAAGAGAAACTTATCATCACAGTAACTACCTTAGAAAATCTAGACAAGTTCATTAACTATCTAAAAGCTCTTAGAAAAGATGCCATATCTTTCGGGATAAAATGAAAATGAATATAATAAATAATCCAAACCCAAATATATCTAGGAATAAGAGAACAGGAAAACCTATTGTTCGTTCTATAGAATCTATTGACAGATTAGTATTTCATTCTATGATGGAATTTCTTGTGGAAGGAGAAGGACTTCATGCTACCCAGTTCTTAGAAGAGGAAGCAGGATACTCTGCTCATTATTTAATTACTCCAAATGGGCTTATAATTAAAACTGTAAATATTATAAATATTGCTTGGCATGCAGCAGGATTTAATAGAACATCTATTGGAATAGAATGGCTAGTCCCAGGATATGCTACACTTTCAGAGTTCTATAAAATAATTAAAACTAATTGGTTGTCAGAAGCTGCTTACAAAGCAGGAATTGAGTTAATTGATGACCTTAAAACTGAGTGTAATTTCAAACATTTTAATCCTCACTCTTTCCTAAGTCCTGAAAGAAAACAAGACCCAGGTGATGGATTTCCTTTAGATGAAATGTTATCAGTAATTAATTCTTAAAGCGAGAGAAAAATGAGCATTCAAGTTAAAATAGTTTTCACTCAAATTTTAGGTGCATTTTTTGGTTTGATAGGATTATCTATATTAGCTTTCTCTATCTTCAAAGAAAAAGACCTTACAATGGGACAGAATGTAGTTCTTATACTTGTCACTTCCTTTGGAATGGTTTCTGCATTTCCTAAAGCTGCCTCTGTTGTAGTGAATGGAGCAGAGAGATTAATTCCTTGGGGGAAGAAGAAGAAAGAAGATGGATAAATTAGCACTAGAAAAGATAGTTGAGAACCATTTTTACAAGAATATCTCAACTGAGAAAATAGCTCAAGTTGCAGATATATTATCAGCCTCTTGGCCTATTGAAACACCAGCTACACCTATTGGTTTATATATCCAAGCTAGACAATATTGGGATATACTTACAGCCTATATTAATAGCTATAGTAATGTAAGCTTAAGAGAAACTATTCAAATTACAGACCTTCTTATAATTATTCTAATAGTTATTAGGAAGAAATTAAATGAGCAAGAAAGACCTGATAAAAAAGACAGTAGCGAAGGAAGCGACTAAAAGAATTCTTCTTTATCTATTACTCGCTGGCTCCGCTGCATGGACAATTAGGGAGATTAGTTCCTCAACAAATAGATTCAATGAACTCTTAGCTCTACATGACAAAGTAATAGAAGATCATAACAACACTTCAAAAGTTTCAAAGGCTAGGAATGATTCTATTCAAGACCTCAATACTTTCATAGTTTCTCAGGATAAGGTTATTGAGGAGAGAGACAGAAACATACACAACCTTGATCTTAATATTACTAATCTCTCTTCTAAAAACGATTCTCTGAAAGCTTCAATAGAGAATATAGAAATTGACACTACTACCAATCCAATCATTTTAGTCAATATCATCAATGTCCAAGACTCTATCATTAATAATTGTGAAACAAGAGACTCACTCTCAAATCAAAAGTTTGACGAATGTGAACTTAAGTTCCAAGCTTCTGAATTCAAAGTAGACTCTCTTTCTAGGGTAGCTGTTATTCTTACAACTGATAGAGATGATTGGCAGACACAAGCAAAAGCTAATCTGGATATTGCAGCAGAGTTGAGGAAGGCTAAGGAATGTAGAATTAGACTACTCATAACTTCTCTAAAATGCCCATCAAGAGGAATTATGACTGCTATTGGCTTTGGTCTAGGTTTAGCTACCTATAAAATTTTAGACAAAGACTCACCTGCTGCACCTCCTCCTGAAAGAGAAGAAAAAGAGAAAGATTGGTAATGGAACTTCCAGAAGAATATGGACAGCTTAGAACTACACTTGGAACTTTTTTAGTTAGTATATCAACTCTTGAACGTATTAGAACAGAGTATAAAGAGAGTATGGCAAGAGGAACACCTAAAAAGGACGTACTCGAATTCTCTGATATACAAGAAGCCAAAATTACAACCACAATGGTTGACATTTATGGAATGTATAATTGTTCCAAGACTATGTTAGCAGAAGAACATCAGATGCATCAAACATTTGATAGAATTGAGAAAGAAAATACTAAGAGAGACTGGGATGAAGAATGAGAATAAGGTATAGAGATTATATAATAGATACGTTATTTATTCTTCCAGAACAAAATACAATTATATGGAAAGCTACTAGTAGTGTATCAAATTTTCCTGTACTAGAAGGAATGGTAAGAATGAGAGAACATTTTCTCCTTGCAATTATAAATGAACTTGTTAGGAAAGTGAATAAAATATGATAGAAATGATCCTAAACAAAGTAGCAATCCTTCCACTCCATGATCCAGAGTATTCTGCTGGAGGGATTTATATTCCAGATATGGCAAGAGAAAGGTGTGACCAAGGAATTGTAAAAGCTATTGGACCTCAAGTTATTGAGAAACTTCCTGAGCTTCGGCCTGGGGACCATGTTCTTTATGGAGGATGGGAAGGTTCTGTTGTTGAATTAGATGGAGAACATAAATTCATAGTAATGGAAGCAAGTAGAATTAGAGCTATTATTCATCCACCAGACATAGGTATAGTTCCTGGGGTTTTCTTCCTTGATAGAGAAGGAAAGCCTTTCCCTGCTACCTTTGAAACAATTCAAAGCTTAATAGCAGATGCTATTCAAGAATCTGATTGGGGAAAGATAGTAATGGGGAAGGGATATTTACTTAAGAAACAAGTAGAGAAGGGAGGATATTAATGAAACAAGAAGATTTAGCATTAGTATTTGATAAAGCAATACATGAGATTCATGAACTAAGAACAGCAGGTCAAAAAGAATACCCAGGTGAAGGTAATGATGCTTTTGATAATTTTGATAGAATAGCAAAAGAGCTACAAACTACAAAAGAGAAAGTTCTTTGGGTCTATGCAATGAAGCATAAGGATGGAATTGCCCGTTATTTAAATGGTCATAGATCACAAAGAGAATCAGTAATAGGAAGAATTTCTGATCTCATAGTTTACTTACTTATACTCCGTGGAATGATTGAAGAGAATAATGAAGATGAATTATAATGAAAATCTCAAACAAACGAGTCCCAAATGAAGGTGATCCAGCTTCTAACATATATGTAATAGGTGAATCTCCAGGAGAACAAGAAGAAGAACAAGGAAGACCATTTGTAGGACCAGCAGGTATTGTACTTCGTAATACTTTAAACTTCGCTAAGATTTCTGAAAGCGAAGTTTATTTTGCAAACCTTTCTCAGTATAGACCAAGTGGTAACAAATTTGCTCTACTTAGAGACTCTGATGAATTGTCAAAAGGAATAGATGAACTCTATGATAATCTACATAAGTATAAGCCAAATGTAACTGTTCTTCTTGGAAATGAACCTCTTTATCATTGGGTAAATAAGAGGAATATTACTTATTGGCGCGGGTCAATCCTCAAGAATATAGGAAGAAAGTTTGTAGCCTCCTTCCATCCTTCTTACATTTATCGAAATCCACAATTTGCTCCTTACTTCTCAATTGACATGCAAAGAGTGAGGAGAGAATCTCTTTTTCCTGAAGTAAAGTATCCAGACTATAAGATAGATATAGAAGGAAGAAAGAGTGCTGAATTTCTTCTATCTCAACCTAGACTCACTTGTGACATTGAGAATATTAAACACTCTCGGACTTTACTTTGTATAGGATTTGGCTGGTCTGATACTGAAGCTTGTGTATTTGATTTAAATGACTTCAATCAAAAGTTAGTAGTACAAGAAGTTTTAGAAAAACATCCCTATCTAATCTTCCACTATGGCTTCCACGATAATACCTTTATGAGAGATGCAGGTTATAAGATAGGTAATTGGAAAGGTGATACTTTCCTTCAAGCTCAAGTAATTGCACCAGAACTTTCTCGCGATCTAGGCACCCTTGGTTCTTTCTACACTAATCAACCTGCATATAAAAAAGAAGGAAGAGGAACACTTCCAAATGATGAGAAGTCTTGGAAACCTGGAACCCTAATTGAAGGAACTAAGATATACAATGGTCAGGATGATGGGGTTACATTTAAAGTATTTGAGGAACAAGGGAAAATAATAGAAGATGATTCTCTTTTTCCTCATACCTATGAAGCTAGAATAGCTCTTGCCCCAAGACTAATTCAATTAAACCTAAATGGATTACCTATTGATATTGAAAGGAAGGCAGAGTTATCAATAGAATATAAAGAAGAAATAGATATAATGTATCTTAGCTTCTGGCATTTAGTCAAGGAAACTCTTGGTAAAAAAGAGTTAGAAATCTACAATATCCGCTCACCTAAAGATATGCCTAGACTTCTATATGAAGAATTAGGTTTGCCAGTTAAGACTAAGATGAACAAAAAGACAAGAGAGAAAAAAGTAACAACAGATGATGATGCACTTGTCTCTCTAATTGGATTTGCTCAGAACAAAGTAGACACTCTTGCTACTCCAAAAAAGAAACAAGAATGGGAGAATAAGCTTTATATCTTAAAGGTAATTCAGAAGCTAAGAAAGACATTGAAAGAAAAATCATCATACATAGATATAGAAATTTCAGCGGATAACAGAGCCCGCTCAATGTATAAACAATCTGCTGAAACGAGTAGATTAGCCTGTGAAATGTATTTTGATGGAACAGGTTTTAATGCTCAGACTATGCCACGAAAAGGTAAGTTTAAGCAAATGGTAAGAGCAGGGAAAGGAAATATCCTTCTCTTTCTAGACTATGGACAGATTGAAACTTGGATGAGTGCGCATACAGCTAGAGAACAAACAATGATCTCTATGCTAAAGAACTCTGATATTCACACAGAAACTGCTACAGCTCTCTTTGGAAAGAAATTTGAGGATATAGTATTTGAAGAAAGATATTGTGGAAAGCGTTCTAACCACAGTCTAACATATGGCATGACTCCCTTCCAATTTGTTCGTATCATTAATAAAGAAGGAATCATAACTGTAGCGTTAGCGACTACAAAAGAATGGTATAGGATTTGGCATTCCCTTTATCCTGGAATTCAAACTTACTGGGCAGATGTTAGAGAACAACTAAAGTTAGATAGAACCTTAATTAATCCTTATGGAACAAAGAGAACATTTTATGAGAGAGAAAATGATGAGCTTTATAAATCAGGCTATGCACATCTTCCTCAATCAACCGCAGCAGATCATTGTTTCGGAACTATCCATCCTGAGCTTGGAGTTGGAGGTGGATTGATAGACTTAATTGATGAGTTT
>Ga0209976_10000633_pt1 | contig 22342 bp, 26 predicted proteins | sample SumtaG_FD_182806 | JGI IMG/M metagenome (GOLD analysis project Ga0209976, IMG submission 182806) | Deep subsurface microbial communities from Indian Ocean to uncover new lineages of life (NeLLi) - Sumatra_00157 metaG (SPAdes) (version 2) | ecosystem: Environmental > Aquatic > Marine > Oceanic >...
CACTTTCACAAATTTGATTTTAGTTACCCGAGAGAGATACACATGATACAGGGTGGTTGCACCGAAGATCAAACCCCCTTCATGCGGAAGAGGAAATTGCAAGCCATGATAGGTGGCGTTATCCTCTGGGTGAAGCAAGCGGAGAACGGTGTCATCCGTAGCGTTAAAGTCGAATGGATGCCGTACTACGATAAAAAATTCTATGCTTATAGGTGGTGACAAGATGCGTTTAGTAATCGTTGAATGGGAGGATATCGTGGGCGCTGTCCATGAAGCAATTCCCCACCATGAACATGATCTAAAAAAGTACGAACTGATCAAGCAGACAACCGGGTTCCTGGTTGAGTTTGCCAAGCACTATGTTGTAGTGACGGACTACGATGTGACCCACGCTGGGGATGGGTACTGTCATAATGACTTTACGATCATACCCAAGGGAGCGGTTCGTAGTGTACATGACTTGTACACGGCAGACAAGATGGAAGATAGACCCCTGTATGATAGGGACTTACCAACCGATGACACGGTGGCGCGGGACTGATGACACTAAACAAGACACTGCAAAGAGAGAATGACCGGCTCAAAAAGGACTTGGAAGACATGCGAGATAGCGATATCTTGACGTTCTTGTGGAGCTGGGATATGTTCCAAGAGAACCGGCTCCTATGGGAGCTTATCGAGGGAATGATCTGTTCGGTCAATACCAAGGGGTGGCCAAAGAAAGACTTGAAAGATTTCCCAATCAACAGAATGGATGGTTTACCATCCGCAGACGATGGCTGGCCGGAGGGATGAGCATGAAACCAGTAAAATCATACCGTCTAGCAGTAGTAGGCAGTCGGTCGTTCCACGACTATGAGTTGATGGAATATGAGATCGACCGCATCGTCAAGCGGGAACATAAGCCCGGGACAATTTTCACTATAGTCTCCGGTGGAGCGCGGGGCGCTGACAAGTTGGCGAAAGACTATGCCGAGTGGCACCCGGTTGCTTACAAGGAGTTCAAGCCTGACTGGAAGACCCACGGCAAGAAGGCCGGGATACTGCGGAACATTGTGGTCGTGGAGTACAGTAATGCGGTGCTCTCTTTCTGGAACGGGAAGTCAAAGGGCACCAAGCATACGATGGGCTACGCTCAGTACAAGAAAAAATGGTTAAGGGTGGTGAGGTTCTAATGGTAGATCAGAAAACACCACGCCACATTTATGATGAGGCGATAGAGCAAGCGTTCCGGCGGGTACCGCAATCGAAGTGGCCCGCTCTTCTAAAGATCACCGAGAAGGCAAAGGAAGAGCTGGACGTGGCGGAGGAAGAGATACGGGCAAACAGCTTTGAGCTGGGCCGAAGTGCTGGTTATGAGACCGGGTACGAGCACGGCTACAAGGACGGACATACCGACCGGCTCACTGCCGAGCAGTGGGAAGCCGACCCGCGGAGTGACAAAATCAAATTGGAGGAGTTGACAGAGTGATGTTTGGACTCAGGAAAAAAGTAACTAAAATAGATAAAATAGAAATGAAGTTTGAACACAAAATCAGTATGCAGGAGCGGACGATAGCGGCAGAGCAAGCTTATGCTGTACGAACCACTGAGCGAGTAAAGCAATTGGAGCACCAGGTAGTCGAGCTGGTACAGGCGCTCGAATGGCATGTAGGCTCCAATCTGGAGATCATAGTCGCCGAAGAGAAGATCATTAAACTCAAATTGGCGGAACGCAGACAGAGACTTGCTGAGAATGGCGAAGCCGGGACAGTACAAGAACAGATGGAAGGAATGGTTGTGCATGGCGAAGAACCAGAAGATGTACGAGACAAAGGTTGCAGTTAAGAGGTGCCACTGCTCGCATAGGGGTCAAGACAAGATGTACGGCAAGGGTCGGCGGCTCCACAACCGCACCAACCAGAATGCCGCTAGCCACCTACGCGGCTGGCGTTGTACCATCTGTGGAGAGGAGAAGAGCTGATGTTTCGGAAACAGGAGAGAGAAGTTACCGAAGGTATGTTACTAAGGGATACCCTCCGGCACAAGGACACCACCATCACGGTGCAAAGTCCAACTGGTCGGCGCTGGACATTCTGTAATGACACGGCAGCTGAGTGTGCGGTACAGATACAGAGTATCAGTGTTACCGAAAGCAAGGACAAGCGGGACATCCTGACCAGATTTGCGGTCAGGGCGACCAATGGGAGGACAGGATGAGCGAGCAAACGTTTAGCAATAAGCCCCCTCGCCCGCCGAAGGGTAGCTGGAAGAAAGGCATCCCCTTCTGCACCAAGCGAGGGCACCATGACTACAAAGATGTGGGCGTGAATAAGGTCTGTAAGGACTGTGGATTCACGGTCAAAGGAAAGGAGATCAAGGAATGAGGGTACTATGTGACCAATATAACTGCCATTGGCACCTGGATGGCGTTTGTCAAGCCGATGAGGTTGAGTTGGTAGAGGCACCTGGCGGTTTCTGGATGAGTTGCAGAACCAAGATGGGTATTCGCTGGGAGGCGAGTGACGGTGAAGGCATGGATAAGACGGCTACTGGGCATTAAAACGTCCACCGAGATTATCATGGAAATGGACATGGGCAAGGTCATGGCCGACGCCATGGATAGGGCTTGGCGAGGGACAAAGGAAATCAGTCCGCCCAAGCATGTTTGTGGTAAGCAAGGATTCGGTATTGGCCCCGATGGTTGGAAAGATATCTGCCTTGCTTGTGAAGATGATAAGAAAGAGAGGGGTTTCTAAGATGGGGAAAAGAAATAAGCAGGGCATGACCAGAGGAGCGCAAAATAAAGCAGCGGGGAACAGAGCGGAACGGGTTGCTTGTCGCTGGGCACTCAAGTATACAAGCGGACTCCATGATGCCGTCAAAGATATAGCCACCCCCACGGGGCGCGTCGGTAACTACGCCAACTTGGAGATCGACGGTGTGTTCAAAGAATACAGCTTAGAGTCCAAATCGCACAAAAGACTCCCTGAATGGCTACGCTATGGTATCGTAGAACAAGCTGTGGCAGCGTCTAAGAGGTTTAAGAACCACCCCCTGGTGGTGCTGTACTCCAAAACGCTCCCAGTGGACTACAGGGTGTGGCACATGATTACGCCGGAGCGCCACGCGGAGCTTTTGAAGTGTGAAAAATACTGCAAACAACAGGGGATAATAAAATGAACGCTCTGATTCATAAGTTGGGAATGGATGATTGACATGTCAACTCACCACTATATATCGCTGATCAAACTAAGGGGAAGAGACAATGGCCTCTCCCTCTATTTTGAGGAGGTAATGATTGACCTTCGAGTAATCCCGTACCGAACGGCGGAAGACATGGAAAATCCGCCCCGCGGTATGTTTCTCCACGGCCCCCAGCTGGGAGAGTGGAACGGTACCTTGGTAGTCCCCAATGGTGCTTATTTGCACAAGCACTTAGATCGCTACTTCTTAGAGACCGATCTCCACTATGGGGATATCTGTTTGGAGAAGGCAGAGATTGAGGAGGTCACTACCAAGCTCTGGTTCACTGGCTTAGGAGACCTTGCCTCGGTCGAGCTTGAAAAAGGGCTTAAGGAAGCGTTAGAACCCCATGGTATGTGGTAGGGTTAGTTAAGTGGGCGGTCGTCAATAAGTTCAGGGTCAACCTCATCTTCTCCCCCGTCAAGCATAAGATCAAGCATACAGAGGGCAACCATTTCAGTGAGGGTACTATCGAACTTCTTCCGAGCAATATTACACGGCTGAGCAGCCGCATACATATCGAGCAATTTACTTCTAAGTTCCATAGACTTTGCCATAAGATCACCTCAAGAAGTTTTGAATCAATATAGCCAGGGAGGTAAAAAGTGCTCCCATTATCCAGTTGCGTAAACCGTCCACCTTTTGTTCGATGTGAGGTAGGTGATTAGTTTTTATCTCTTGGAGATCGCGCTCAACCGTCTTTTGAATTGCTTCAAGAGCAGCCACGCGCTCCTCAGTTGATATACCAGCCATCATTTATCACCCCTATATTATACACTATTATGCAGTCCTTTTCCAAATACTTACCGCTACCCACGGCTGGACATTCGCATGTCCCACATCACTACCTCCGAGCGGATGGTTGTGGGAACTCTCAGCGTTGTTGGTTGCTGTTTGAGCTACGTTGAACGCTGTTTGGGCTACGTTGCCAGCTGTCCGTCCGCCGACTGCCGCACATGTTTGGTAGTTGGTTTTACACTCGTTAGCGCCGGTACCAGTGGTACCAAATGACAGATTGTAATGACTACTGCCACCATTCAGGACTAGGTACTTACCGTTTGGACTATAGATAAGCGCGGCATGTTGGTGAGTACCTTGCGGGTGGTCGTGGCTATTTTGTGCGTGGGTGTGACTGCTCTGGGTGTGGTTATGAGCATTTTGGCTATGGTTATGTGACGAACCGCTCCCAGTGTTGCTCGATGGCAGATTGGTTATACCAAGTGTAACAGTCTCCGCACCGCCGGTATCTCCAAGGTCACCAAAGCTGCCACCATCAGGACAAACAAGCACTCGACCCTGCCCAAATAGTGCCCACGTCCCGAAGCCAAGCAGTGAGTTCGGGTTGCTTGTTGTATCAGCATTGAAATATAGTGAGCCAATCGGGTAAGCTGCCTCTGTCTTGTACTGCGGGTGGTCGTCGGGGTCGTTGAGATCGGCAAGCTCGCCGTGGTCGATCTGCGAACCGGCCCCGCCCGTATGTGCATGTTGTATCCAATCATAGAGCGACAGGCTCCAAGGGGTGACCACGCCGTCTTCATGGAGCATTGGGGCATCCATCCAGAACTCACCGGATGTGGTTTGGCCGGGTTTTCCTACATGCACTTCTATTATAACGGAGGTACAGTCATCAGTATTAAATGTGCCCGAAACGCCCCGCATCCATATTTGAGAGGTGCCGATGATCGGGCCGACAGTTGCCAGCAAAGCGCCGCCGTTGTCTTCTGGTTTGTAAACCTGTATGAGTGCGCCATATGCCGATAGTGCTTGTGCTTCATAATATAGAGACAGAGAGTAATTGGTATTGGGCTTGACAAAAACTTCCTGATGTGCTTTGGCATCGGTAGCTCCCCCAGAGTTGTCACAATAGAATGACTTGGTGCCAAACTTATAGGTCGCCGAAGAGGATACTATATTGGCGCTGCCGGAACCACCAACCACCCAGTCACTTATGATCGGGGTACCCTCCGATTGGTAGCCCAGATTGAAACCTACCAGGGTGGGATTAGCAAAGCCATCATAGCTGGTCAGGTTCTCTCGTACCTGTATGTATCGGCGCAAGGGAACAACCTCAAAGTTGGTTGTCCAAGGAGACCAACTGCCTGTGCCGGTTGTAGAGCTACGGAATGTGGAAATTATTCCTGTCTCGCCTGGTTGAATAGTATTGTGCCTAAATGTCCAGTCATCCGGCGTAGCAGTCAAATCATTCTGCATAGTGATATAGCCCTCGCCGGACACCAGTAAGCGGTCGAGCATTATGACAGACTGCTCTGGGTTAGAAGTCGATGGGTCTACCCAGTAGTCTTGTTGTAACCTCAAAGTGTGGGACGTGAGAGGGTCTAGCCCTTTGATATGCTTAACGGTCTCTTGGTAATCATCCGCCGACTCATAAAGGTTGATTGGTGACCCAACAACATCCTCGCCGTCCAGTATAACGTGTATGTTCCCTTGGTTCGGGCCTTTCTTTGTAATGATATCAACGCCGCGTCGTCCGGCTGGTATTGTGTAGTCAACATAGGGCTGGGTCTGGCCATAGGCGGAAACAACCGAAAAAGCATCCATAAGTAGCTGGCGACCATTGAATGCGTTACCAAAGAAGCCTGCTTTTCCAGTTCGATCACCAACACCAGGGACAATAATAGACAAGCGTTTCGTCCAGTTGGCAGCATCAGTTGATGTGTAAGCAGTCACTAAATGGTGGTCATATTGTAGGCGCATGTAGTACCAGGTATTGTTGGAGAGTGAAAGATCGCCCGTTGCTTTGATGCTTTGGTTGCCATTATTGAGAGTCATCGTTCCGTCGCCTACCCAGAAGCTTGTCGTCCAGTAGCTACCATCTTGGTTAGCATACCGGCGACCGATACCAAATGCGGTATTCGCCCAGTCGTTCGATCTGAACCGAGTAATCACAGCGCTCGAATCAAGCTCCGCAGAAGTGAACAAGCGATTGTACATGGCTCCAAAAACAATGCTAGACCCGGTATCACTTCTCACGTAGTTGTTATATATGCTGCACCGGTTCTTGGGCCAGGTTGGTAACCAGTTTAGCCAACTGCTCCCCAAGGGGCCGTTGCTACGGGAGAAATTGTCGGCTGCTCTCATTGCTATTGCTCGCTCAGCTTTCCGAGCAGAACCGCCCCAGTGACTTCCGTGGCTGTCCAAGCTCCAGCTCCCGACATAGTTGAGATCACCGTCCTCGTTGTCCTGCACATCAATGGCGGTCGGTGGGTTGGTCAGCTGCACATCTTCACCGATCACTGAGCAGTTGGACAAGGCCACTCGTTTCGGTTGTGGGTCACTTACATCATTCCACTCGGCGGCGGTGTCTGGTATCCAGTCGGTTGGTGGGACAACACCTTCCGTTTTCTCAAACGATGAATTGACGATGGGGTTGATCGCGCCGGGCAAAACACCTCTGACTATGCCATCAGCTGATATACCGTCCGTGTCGATAAGAACTGACTCGTCGCCATCCTCAATATAGATGGCCCCCTTACGGAATATGGCTATCCGTTGGTTCTCCTCGTTGGCGTTGAACTCCATATTGATTGCGGGGTCGGAGCTGTTTATGATCTTCAACCCATCCTTGTCCAGTCGGACGTTATTGTCCTTGGTGGCAATTATGATCTCGTCGGCGTTAATCGTTCCAGTGCGTAGCTTGTCACCAGACAGGTCTTCGATCATTTCATTGGTGATCGAGGTATTGGCGATATAGTTACCCCCTTGTATCAGAGGTGGTGGTTGGTTCACTATTCCTACTATTCGGAGTTCGTCCGGCCCCCCGCTAACAGGTACGGGAATGCCATAGTCGCCAGGTCTTTCAACCATTATCTATCCCCCCTTACCATATGCTGTAGTCTTTTCCGCCACCCATAATGTCCCCACCCATTGGGCCACTAACACCCATAGGCATTTCAACCAAGTTATAGGTTAGTATGTCCCCCTCAAAGAGGTCTCTGCTCTGGGTGACCTTTGGTAGTGCAACAAATACCCATACGTTATCTTCTACGTAGCTCCTGTCCTCGAAGTACATCCACAAGTTGCCATCTATCGGTACGTTGGTCAGTATGTCACCGTCCAGTGAGATGGTTCCTTTCTTCTCTTCTATTGGTTTCGGCGTGGTAGGATTGTTCCCCAGACCAAGTATTTCAGAGTTGTTCGCGTGAGCTACCCGGTGCATACAGCTGGAGGTACCGCACCATTGGCAGTTCCGTCTAAAGAAGGCACCTGCTTTGTATGCCCGAGTGGTATACGGGGATTCGTTGAACATATAATTGATAGTGTCGTCGCTTGGTTCCTTCATGTTGAACCAGGATGCTCCGACAAACCTGTTATAACTGCCACTTTGTAGCCAGTACCAAGCGTCCTCTATCCATAAGGGTTTGTTACCGCCGGTCGAGTTGCAACCTATTTCACAGATGAACAAGTCTTTGGCCGATTGCTCCGTGAACTCATTATAGCCATAGGAAAAAATCTCCTCGAAGCTCCGCCAGAAGCTCCAGGTAACCGCTCCGAAGTTGTAGCCGTTCATGCCTATGATGTCCACGTAGGCATCCCCGGGGTAGTAGTCTGTCCAGCAACTTGCAGCGTCCGTGCTGCTCAGTGGTGCCACCGGGCACCATATCCACTTGAGATAGTCATTAGCTCCCCCTGCTTCCATCCTGCCCCAGAGGTGTTGCCAAGCTGCTCGATAATTAGCCGGGGTATTGCCTGCATACACACCGGCACCCCAGGTTGTCCAGTCGCCGTTCATTTCGCTCATCGGTCGAATGTAGATCACGTAGTCATTGGCCGAGCAGAAGGCCACTATACTAGCAGCCCATCGGTCGAAGTCCGCGTCATGGGAGCCGCCAACATAAGTATTGAGCGCCCACTCCGCTTGATCGTCGAAGTCTTTGGCTGGGTTCTTTGGCTCGAAGGCAAGCTGGAGCCACATCCCTCGCTCGTAGAGCCAGTCGTACCATGGATAGGATGACATGCCTGTTTCAGTAGCCGCTTGGTAATTGGTGACACTGTATATCGGGTTTTCAGGGCCGACCATAGCGTTGAGCTGGGGAATATTGATTCGCGGGTCTACCCCGTCGCCGCAGTAGAAACCTATCTGAAAGTCGGCCTTAGCACCTCGCTTGATGTTATCAAAAGCGATACTTCCGAAATCGGTGGAAATGTCCGCGTACTCCATCTTTTCGGTGTTGTTGATCTTTATGTATCCCAGGTTGGGCGAAAAGGCAATCGTGTCATCGACGTTAGTTAGGTCGGCACCATCGACAGGCCACAGTCTGGTTATGTTAGCGTTTAGCTGAGTCCTTGGGGACTCAGTTGTTACATTCATCAGATGGGCGGTATCAGACATGTTAGCCTCTCCTTTTCAGTTTGAACGAGAACGGATAGTCCCTATTTATGGTCATCGGTGTCTTGAAGTCCAGCGGTATGGTCACTTTGCCTACCTTGAACACACTGACCGAGCCACCATTGGGGTAACCAGGCATCCCATACTTTATAGGGTCTCTAACCCTTACTGTATCATACTCTTCTATATGTGGCAAAACCAGGCAGGTAGCTCCTACCGAATAAGCCGTCCTTTGTCGGTCACGTAGCCTGTTCTTGGCAATGGACAGCGCCACATCATACCGCTTAACGTTAGAGTTTGACATGACCTCGACCTTCCATTGCTTAATATACATCTGATCGAGCGGGTTGCTTTGGTCACGTGCTACAGCCCGTACTCCCGAAGCCCCCAAGAAGACGACCACGTTTATAACACTTGTGAAGTCAAATTTACGATTGGGCCATTCAACCAATAGGTCTCCATCTATCTCAAAGTTCACTGCGCTGGAGTTCCGGCGTAGGCGCACGTCACCATACCCGTCATAGTACAGAGTCATATTGGCAGCTTGCGCGATCTTCTGACAGACGGCCCACGGTACATCGTTCCAGCGGATGAGTAGGTCATTCGGTAGTCGGTTGCCGTAGCCCGGAATGCGGTACATCTGCTCGCCGTGTGTTCCAAGTATATAGCGGATGGCATCTGTTACCCGCAGTCCCTTCCAGAGCTGCTTGTTTGACCCAAGAGTGGGTGACCACATGCACGGCTCAAGGTACCGAGCGTCTTTGCTCAGTGCAGACAGGGTAACGATGTCCCTGGTTTTTTCTACAGTGGCCAAGTGCCCGCTAAATATGGGGCATTCCATCCAGCCGCCATTCGAGGGGTACCCTGGTACGTGTGTACGATACCAAATCTTGACCATCTTCTCTGGCGATAGCCATCTTTTTCCATAGTATCCGAGGTCATACTCATTTTTGGCATCCACAAAGCTCAAGTCCAGCTGCCGGGTTGGGGCGGTCTGGGTAGACTCTATGGATACCTGGCCTTCCACCACGTTTGCTTGGTCTACGTTGAGGCTCTTAACAACATCCTCTCTGATCGACGGATTGACCCAGTTCCATGGGTCTGCCCACACGGGCTGTAAGAACTCAATACGGAAGGCTACCCGGGCATTGTTTTCTAAGGCTGACTGCATCAGCACTCTATGGGCGTGTGAATACCAAAGTGGATAAGACATTAGCTTGGCACCGTCAACATTTCTGGGATTGTCCATTCCCCGACTTGGTAGCAATCAATCGAAACCTCATACCAGTGGGACTTGACAGGTCTGAGCCGGAGGTTACTTATTATGACCGGGAAGGACATGCCTTGCCCGATAAACATAATCTTAACCTCACCAGTGTAGCCATACAGGATTTCCAAACGCCTACGGTACTCGTCGCCGCTGAGTCCTGCAAAGTCACGGATATGACCCTCAATCGTGAACTCATATCCTGGCGGAGCCGTGGACTTCACTATGGGTTCTCGCCTACCAATGGGCCGCAGTATCTCCATGTGTTCTGGCGTTTTGAACTCGATCAGGCTATCCGTCGATGTTCGGATACAAGTCGCCAGACTCTCGCTTGTTGGGCTGAATCGGTTCCCGAAGCTCCGACGTGTCGGTATCAACCACACTCCGCGGATGTGATACATAACATAGCCCGACTTGTACCAGAGGGTTTGCCCTTTGTTGCCATACGGGTAGACCCAGTACGTGAGTTGGCCGCTCCCGGGGGCGTAGTGATCGACAAACGCCCAGACCCCCGAGTTGACGCGGAAGACCATTGACCAACCGGGGTTTTTCCACCAACCGGCACCGTATCCGCCGCCGCCATCCCAGTAGTAGACAGCATTGCCCCATGGGTAGGGGTTTCGACTGTCCATCGGAGTGCCGAACGCATAGCGGCTGTGTTCCTGACTGGTTGCCAGCATAGTGAGCCTGTACTTACCAGTTGCAACACATCTATAGTTTGGTGTTTCACTCACCCAAGCAAAGCTTGTTGAGCCGCAAAGCTTTCTCTCGCTCTGCCAGACTAGAACACCGCTCGGATTCCATATCTGAAAGCGCAGGGTCTTGTTCGACCGTCCTGCCGGTGTCTTAACCTGGAAGGAAAAGTCGCGGATGATCTGGCCATAGTTACATGGGACTGTCTGCCCACGCTGCCGTATCGAATAGGTTCCAAAGATTTGGTTGCTGTCATTATAGTTTGCTTGGATGTACCGCGGAACAAAGCCGGGCACGTAGTCCCACTGGGTTCCGCCGTAGGATAGGGAGCTGGTACGCCGCAACATGGTATCGCCAGTCTGTCCACTCCAGTGTCGGTTGATCTGGAAGCCGTGAGTATAGTTCATCTGGTATTGGCTCATCGACCAAGCAATGAGCATTCCCGGGCGACCTTTCATCGTCCCGTGGTAGCGTGGTATTACTGTTATGGGGCCAGCGTAAGAAGCCATTAGATATCATCCCTATAGTAGTCATATGAGTCATCGTCTAGTAAGTCCATTTCTATCTCTTCTATGTCAGTTGCCGGGAAGGGTACGTTCGGCCCCCAGACATCGAAAGCATCCATGTCGATCACGTAGTCCGAGGAGCCAGCGTTTTTGGTGTGCGTACATACCACCTTGATGGTGTGGGTCTTTACCACTCCGACAGACTCTTCCTCTTGCAGGCCGTCGATTGCAAACAGCTCTTGCTGCCACAGTTCGCCACCAGCGTTGTAGCAGTCAACCGTCCCCTGGCTCACCCCGTCTATAAAGACCTCGGCGATACCATGGTCGTCGTCCTTGGCACCAATCCACTTGACTTCGGTGCCCTCGAAGGTGTATTCCACATAGGCATCCAACTCGTCTGTGTCGCTGTACAACCCGTTGCTAGCTCTGTCGATCTCGGCTTCCATGCCGTTCCAAGTCCCTGAGAAGGTCAGATCGCTCCAGTGCTCTTCGTACCTAACCCAGCCGGTAGTCTCATCGAATTGCAGGCCGGTGTCACTCCCGTCCCAGTGTACTTCAAACTCCATTTCGTCTTCCCCATAAACGGGCGCATTTTCAATAGCCTCCCGGGGGAGATCGCCGTCTTGAGCCTTGACGACTATCTTATAATCGCCGTCATCCTTAATAGCCCCCATGGCTACCTGGTGAGTCAGAACGGCGCTTGGTGTCAAACTGTGCAGTCCGATCTGTTCCCAGAGTGTGGTGACCGTATTATATTTCCAAAGTTCCCGGGCAACATAGGCTTGGTTGCCGTTACCGCCGGGCGTGAACGTATGGGTGATCTCGGGGAGCCTACTGGACACAGCTTTATTAACCCCTAACCAATCAAACTCTACACCGTGAACGATGTCCGTTGCCAAACCACCCATGTCGCATATCACCCGTATCGGTACCGTTTCGGTCATGTCTATCTGGTACTCAAATTCGTAGTACTCCGCGTCCTCGTCTATTTCCTCACTCTCACTAAGATATTCCGTCCAGGGAGCCTCCGCTCGTATGACCCTGAACCGAAGTGTCGGGTCGGTAAGGCTCGCCGTTCTCAGCTTGGCACGGAAGATCAGCATGTCCCCGTCGGTTACTGAGCCAGCATCTTTGTATAAGCTGATGTCGGTCAACGTGCTGGCACCGTTGTAGATGGTTACCCCACAAGTCATCTCTTCCTCTTCCTCACCGTAGAGGCTCGTCTTGATCGCCGCCGAGCCGGGCAGATGCCAGGCTGTTCCCGGCGAAGCCCCTTGCTCCAGCTGTAGCCTATCGGCATAGAAGGTGCAACCTTGCTGGATGTCGGTAACCACTCGTATCCGCGCCTTAACGCCGGTTGCTCCAAACGCTCGGCTTACGGAGTACCGAGCAAAGTCGTCCGGCGGGGTCGGGTCGAGGTCAACTGCTTGCTGAGTGGTGCCGATCAGTCCGTCCCCGGCATTGTACTCACTTATTTCCAACCAGACAGTAGCGTCCCCGATCAGTTCAACGCTTGCCGTGTGGGTCTCACTGGGCGCAACGTCTATCGAGGGAATTTCAAAGCCCTCGTCTGCCGCCGAGTCGTCGGTGACTGTCTTCAAACTGTATGTGCCCTCGGCTGCTTCCGTGTCGCTCCGTGATATAGTTGAGCCTAGCAGGGTAAAGCCGGTGGTATCGGTCTCAACGCTTGCCTGGTTCTCGGTTACGACATTGGTGTCCGTGGCATCAAGCGTCCAATCTGCAACTCCAGATGCAAAATCATGGTTGGTGGGCATACGGGTATTGGCGTTGGCCGGGACAGTGATCGCCACCGTTGGCAATGCCAACGTGGTGAAACTGCCCGGGTCACTCCAGGGTGACCACACGCCATAGCTGTCCCCAAGCCGGATGCGCCAGAAGTATTCGGTACCGACGACCAACACCGGGTTTGGTTCGATCATGTAGGATGATTTGTTGGTGGTGATAGTCCCCGAGTCATAGTCTGGTGCCGAGAAGTCATTGGAGTCATGCAACTGAATTTGCAACTTTGCACAGAAGTCCTCTGGGTCATCCTCCACAAACAACGCGCTTAAAACGGGTGTGAGCGTCCCGATAATGGTTCCCATCGGGCGCAAGTCCTCGGGTTGGCGAGGTGGTACGGAATATTTGAGTTCGATATATGGTCTGATGTTGGGAACTGAATTATGCCAGGAAGCAAAGATACACTCCGAGTCCTTATTAACCGTTATCTCGAAACCAAACCAAATAAACCCGTCGGTTTCCCGGTTGTCTGCTACAGTCTGAATCATGTCCTTGATATCTATTTGAATGTAGGTACCGGCCACCGCGGAGGTGAGCAGTGTTGCCTTGTTGGTTTCGGTTACAGCTGGTTCGTCATTATAGGTAACTCCATTGAAATCCCAGTCCTCGGTAATCCGCCTAACGGACACGGTTGTATCGACTGGCAGGTTTTGAGCCACGTACAGGTTGAGTACCGCCTGGCTGATAAACAGGTTCTCGTTGAGGGGGATGACACCACCCTTGGCCTCAGTAACCGGCGTGAACATATAAATAGATTTGTCGTTACCACCACCGCCGGTCGTCATTTTAGCGTACAAGCTGTCCTTACCATAGTAATTGGTATCAGGCCAGTCAACGTGTGTATATGCTGAGAATCCCCGTTCTAAATTAACAATCATTTATCTGTATCTACTCCTCAAATCCCGGCGCTTGGTCTGGTCATAGTAGTCAACGCCTTCACCAACTGTCTCGATCATGCCTTCCCGTAGGTTGATAATCTTGAACTTGGTGCCTGTGGGAATGGTCGCTGTTACATCTACCTTATTATATATCGAACCGGCTCCAGCGGCAACCTTGGCAAGCGGTTGGGCCAGATCGCTGAACCAACGATTTTGTTGCAGGGTCAAGACGCGCTCGCCAGCATGGAGAGTCGCCGACACTTGACCGCCACCCTTATACCAGTTCTGCCTGTCGTGGGCAGCAAGCGCGTTTGTCGCGTTGCCATACTTGCCTGTGATGTAACTAAACCCAGCTGCTATTTGCTCACCAAGCGTACTGTTCATACCCTTGGGCAGTAACCCGCCCGGCCTTGCATGGAGGTTCAGCATGAACTGGAACAAGCCCCAAGCGTCCGAGGTCGGGTTGTCTGCTTGCGGATTCATACCTGACTCTCGCATAAGTAGTTCATGGAGTGCCGGGTTGTGAGCGCCTTGTCCTCTTTCTGAGAAGTAAGAAGCAACCTGGCTCCAAACGTCACCACCAGCACCGGGAGCCGGAGCCTTGGGAGCCGCCAGGTTCCTCAGAAAATCAGAGATCGCAAGGATAGCGAAGTGAACGTGGTCGAAGTGGTTGCCTCCGATCATGGACTTCCAGATTAACTCGCCAAACTGGTTGTCAACAATGCCACCGGCAAAGCCCGCAGGCCCACCGATCAGCTGTGAAGCGAGACCGGCGATCTGGTCACTACCAGGCGCTATATCAATAGCAAAACCGCTACCGTGGTGGCCGGGGTCACCTGGACGATAGCCGGAGGTGATTGAGTGCCCGCCGCCGACCTTAGCCATCAACCAATTGAAAATGGCCTGCATCAATGCTTGACCAGGAACCAATGGTACACCGGCAAGCTCACCAGTACCGCCACCCTCTGGTGCCCCTGGTTTCGGTGCCAGGAAATTTCCTAGAGCGTTATATAGTTCCTCGGAGTTGGGTATTTGTAGGTACTCATTCAGGAAGTCCCAGCCCTTGTGCTTATTCATAAAATCGAAGAGGTGTTGGGCGAAGCCACGTATGCCTCCGAAGTTCTTGGTCATAATGGCCATGACCTGCTCAAAGTTCATACCCTTGATTAGGCCCATAATCATCTGGCTACCAATGTTCTGGAACTCCCTCGATGGTGATGCAATACCCAAGCGCTTTTTAACAGCGTCGATCAGTCTGCTAGCCAGTACTCGACCGGCTTCCGCCATGTAGGGTGCATTCAACTTGAGGAGGTTGCTGGCATGTTTTGGCCAACCTTTCAACCACTTGCCAAATTTTATCATTAAGTTGGTTGCATTCTTAACCATCTTTTTATACATCGGTACTAACGCTTGCTGGATGTGCTGTGCCTTACGGGACAGCATAGCCTTCCGTTGCATCCGCGGAACTCTCGCTAGCCACCTGTTAAACGCCTTGAAGATTTTGACGATACGCCGGGGGAGTACCTTGACTATCTTGGTATCCTCATTGACCATAGCCTTGAAGTGGCGGCGCATGATTGCCCGCATTCGCCTCATATTGATACCTGACAGAAAGCCCCTCCGCACGTTCGCACCCATGGCCTTAAACTCAGTCGATGGTGACTTGATGCCGAGCCGTTTTCTGATGGCACCAACGATGCTGTTACCAAAGTCATAGCCACTCTTCCTTGCACCCTTCTTAAGCCCCTGCTTGAAGCCTCTCTGAGCGGACTTACCGGCTTGCCTACCAGACTTTTTCAGTCCCTTGGAACCCTTCTTGTATCCTTGGTCGGTCTTCTTACCGGCATCTTCCCCCGCCTGTTTGCTGCCCTCTCTGCCACGGCTGATAAAGCCCTGTATCATATTCTCAGCAAGCTTCCGCCCAGTTTCCCACATTTCACGGACATTCTTGAGGATAGTATTCTTGAACCAGCGCGGTATGTGGGCCAGGTAGTTGTCGCTAAATACTGTTATGATATTTTTGAAACGAGTGACCGCTCCGGTGACCGGCGTGACGAACATAGTGACAATGAAGTTACCCCCGGCAGCAACCGTATTTGCGAAATGCTCCGGCAGTCCACCCAGCCATCTGGCAAGTGCCAACATTATATTTTGGGTGCTAACCACCATGCCAGTGAGGGCAGGTACCAGGGCAGTGGTCAATGGCGCGGAGTTGTTCCGCATGGCGAACGCCTGCTTTGCCGGGACACCAGCTAGCCAACCGATCAGCCCACCTTGGATGCTTTGGATGACTGAGGTTTGTTGGTTATGTCCCCTCGCTACCTCTTGTGTATGGTTGGCGTGTGACCGGCGGAGTATCATGCCGATCAAGCCACCGTGGGCACGTTGGTTCGATGCTTCCTTATTCCGCTCGACCTGCCTAATGTTCCCCATCAAGCGTTGGTGATCTTTTTCCTCTTTTATCTCTCGCTTGTGTTGCTGTCTGCGGCCCTTATCGAAGAGCGCTCGGGCCATGCCCTTACGCAAGACCTCCGCTTCCCAACTCTCGGTGTATGCCTTACCAGCCTCTTTACCCCCCTTACGTTCCTGTTCTATATTTCTGCGGTTGCGATCATCGAACATTCTATAGCGCTTTTTGCTGCCCTTCTTATGCTCGTCCTCGCTTGAATCCTCAAACGCTCTGGCGGATGCTTCACCCCCCTTAGCACTCTTCTTCTCGCCCTCGTTCATAAACTCTTCCATCATGGCCATGGTGCCCTCTGCTACAGCTTTCTGAACCGCTATGATCTGCTTACCGCTGTCTAGTACCATGTCTTTCATAGCGCCACCGATCTCATTGGCACCATCTGTCATGTTCCTGACTCCCTCTGCCATTAGGGAACGGTTGCCAGTGAAGAAACCGCGCAGGATTTGAGAGACACCATAGATGATCTTCCCGAGACCGATGAAGCCCTTGATTATTGCAGTGATGATATTGATAAGGATTATCAGGATGATTGCCAACCCACCGAATGCTCCCAGGAGAACTATACCGACAATGATCGCTAGCTTCTTAAGTGCCGGGAGGAGCATTGGTTTTAGGATAGCCCACAACTCGCCAAAGGTTTTTTTCAGTGTCTTCCACAGCTCATTAAGCGACCCCATCACTGGTTGGAACACTTTTGCGAACTTGTCCCAGTTCTTGATGACAACGTAGATAGCGGCAGCTACCGCCAAGATGATTAGCAAGATGACCCCGAAGGCTACCCCCATGCTTATTCCCGCGGCGTAAGCCAAGGCAGCGGTTTTCAAGAAGACAAACTCATATATCCCCGCTATCCCAGCGGCTACTGAGGCATATTTCAGTATGGCAAATTTACCCAGCCAGCCGAGTATCAGCATTAGTGGCCCAACCAGGGCGATCAAGGTCAGCATTGTGCCTATGGCCGCTAGGATAGGGCGTGGTACCTTGTCCATCGAGTCGGCCCATTTATCGGTATAGTTAGCCGCCCGTTCCAACACGGGAAGAATGATGTCCTCGAATGCGTAAATGAATATCTTGCCTATCGGCTCGAAGAGACCAAGTATCTTCTTGCCCAGCATCTTCATCCGATCACTGAGCTGCATGGTCGCGTCTGCGGTTTTCTTGACAGTGCCTTGTGATTGCTCAAGCTTCTCTGTCCATTTGTCTATATTGAACGTGCCCTGTCGGATAGCGGCAGCTATCTTCGGCCCAGCCAAGCGACCAAAGATGTCAATGGCGATTGCCGTGGCCTTCATGTCGTTAGGCGCTTTTTTGATCTCATTTATAAATGACCGCAGACCCTCTTCCCCAGTTTTGAACCCTTCTTGAGCGGCAGAGGCGGTTGCCATACGCAGAGCGTGTGACATATTCTCTACCCCTAAGCCCGCCTTCTCAAAGGAGGCAAATAGAGCGATCTGTTCCTTGTAGTTAAAGCCCAGTTTTATCATCATTTGGCTCTGAGCGTTTAGGTTAGTTAGAAGCAAGTCTAGTGGGACACCCGTTCTTTGGGCAGCAAGGGCTATCATATCCATAGCTTTCGCTTGTTTCTTGCCCCTGATCTCATTTTGTTGGAACCACATACCCAAGTCACGGCTTGCTGTTACTGGGTCTGCCCCGAGGATACGGGCAAAGTCAAGCACCTTCTTGGTCATTCGGTCAGCGGCCTTACCCGTCTGGTCGAAACGTTGTTCAACGTTGATTAGGACACCGGCCACAATCTCGGAGTCTTCTGGCACGTCACGCCAGACCTTACGGAAGCGCACCATTAACTTATCAAGCGCTTTGCCTGTGTACCCGAGCTGGCGAGCGACAAGCATATAGCCCTTGCCGATCTCTGCCGCGGCCTTATAGCCGATGGCACCCATGGCGGCAATGGGGAGGGTCACGTTTTTGGTAAGCATAAGCCCAAGACCAGACATTTTGTTACCGATCTTGGCTATCTGATGGAGGAATGTGCTGTCCCTCGCTATGATGTCAACCCATAGGGTTCCTAAATGTGCATCAGGCACCCTTTTCCGCCTCCTCCTTTTTCGCTGCTTCTTCTCTTGCTAACTTGGCTTTGCGCTGATTGTGAAACTCAGCAAGCTTACCAACCTCTGTCATCATTTCCGACTGAGACATTGGCCCGCCAGCACCCTTTGTTTTGCCCATAAGCTTGTCAATGTCCAGCAAGGATTTTTCCTGCCGTTGCTGAACAGCCACCCAAGTCGCAAGTATAGCGAGCAAGGGCAGCGTATGTTCTTGTTCAAACTTCATGGCAGCGGTAAGGGCAACGTCCACCTCTCGGTAGGTTGCCTCCCAAAAATCCTGGTCTGTCTTCTGACAGAGTATCAGGTAGTTGTGTCTGATATACGCCCAGTTTATTTCTTTGTCTTGGGTCGCGGGTGGTCTTTGGGAGTCCCCGAGTTTTTTGCTTGAGCCACGGCTTCATCGGGCATAGCAGCGTCCATTGCTTTCCCAATAGCATCCTGAAACTCACCCAGGTTATCAACGGTAAACATTCCGCCTACCTCATCCTCGGTGATCTCAGCATGGTTGGCTTTCAACCCAACGAACAGTACCTTACGGAGTTTTCCGATTGCCCCTTCTGGGTTCTCCTCGAAGTTGAAGGCTGCTTCAATGTTGCCATAAGCGTCCTCCAATTTACAAAGGGCATTCAGGTCGTACCGTAGGTAATACACAGTGTCATCGACCGTAATCTCGACACTTTTCTTCCGCAGTTTTCCAAGCTTGTCTGCCATGATATTCTCCTTTTCCTATTTAGCTGTCAAATTAAGATGCCGGTTCGTCGAACGTTAGCTCGCCGCTGATCTTCAAGGTAAAGCTGACCTCTGCTTTGTCGTCAAAGGGCAGAGACACCTTAAAGGCGGTAAGCATCCCGCTACCAGAGAAACCGTAACCGTTCGGGGCCACAACTGCAAAGTTGACCAGCGTGGTATCCAACGATATCGCGTCGATGACTTCCTTCATACCAAGGTCGTTCGGTACATAGTTGCCTTCACAGTCGATCTCTCCTGCTTCGATCAAGCCCGGCAGGAACTCTTTCCAATAACTTGAGTCGTGTGAGGTCACGTCGATGTCGTCCCGCTTACAAGCAGGGCCGTCAATCTTGGTAAGCTCAGCAACCGGCTGAGAGTTAATCGAAAAGGTTGTTCCTATCGCTACGAATGCCATATTTACCATTCCTTTCTTTCAATTGCTCGTTCACTTGCTAAGTATACTATAAACAGGGGGTCGAAGTCTATACCTACTCTTGGAGCATTATTTTGTAGTCGGCACTTAAGCCGACAACCTCTTCCCCTTCTTGGAAGGGGAGCTTGCTAATGCCGCGTATTCGCAACACGACCAGGTTGGTATAATTGGTGATCGGGAATGTCTGCCGGTGGAGCAAGTTGTCTAGGACACTGTAGATATCATAGGCCGTGGACATCTTGATCGCGTGGACGTTTATCTGGTAGATGGCGTTGTCTTGTCGGGTATCATGGGTGTCATCGGGCTTGATATTCAGGGAGTAAAAGCATATATACGGAGGGGTTGCTCCCGCCGGAGCCACGTAGTTGAATATCGCCGGTTTGCTTTCATAGACCCCCAACAAGGTACTAAGTGGAGCGTCCGCTGCTAGGTAGGCTTCCAGCCCCCACTCGATCTGTTTGAAATCACTCATTTCCCTCTCCTCCTGCCATTATCCCCCAAAGCTGGCTCTGAATCTTGTCTATTGTGACCCGCAAAAACGGGCGTGGTGCCATCTTGCTTGTGCCATATTCGAGCAGTATTGCATAGAGCACGTTGGTGCCGACTATCGCTTGGAGAAAATGCCCTGTTCGTACAAGTTGATGGGTAATACTCCCCCGCAACTGCCCCGTCCATACGGTTGGCGGTTGCCCGGGAGCCGAAGACCGGTGGCTACCATACAGGTGCCCGCCCCCTGGTTGGCTAAGTGCCATCTTCACCGCAGTCTCGGCATATGTAGCTGCTTTCTCCAGTCGGTCTTCCAGTTCCTTTTCCATCTTTGCTCGGAACCCGGCCATTGCTACATAATTATAGTGCCAGTTGCCAGCCATTAGCTTACCTCCGCATCGAAGGCTTCTATAATCTCGGTCTCATAGATGGGTCGGGCCGAATTGCCCCTCCGTGGCATCGGGGTGTACAGCAAGCGATAGAACACCCCCTCGAAATAAAGCACGTCCCGAGCTGCCAAAGCAATTGGGGAATACTCAAAATTTATCTTGGCCCGCCGAATCTCCTTTTTCCTGTCGGCGCTCATCTGCTCGTTGCCTGTGAACTTAAGGTGGCAATAGAAGTCAGCAACCTCCTCGTATGGTTCGGTTGAGACCTCACCGTGCTCAAAGGTACTGACAGCTTGGTATATGGCCACTTTGTCGTTATATAGCATCTATCTCATCCCTTAAAAATCCGAGTAGACATCCAGCAACCCCTGGAGGAGGGTGCGGACGTTATCCGGTAAGTCTTTCGTCATGGCATACACTTGGGTTACCTCGTCGATGGTCTCCTTCTTGGTGGACGCTCCACGGTTGTAGAAGAGATCGGTCATCCAGGTCATTTCGGCTAGCTTTATTCGCTTAACCAACTCGGCGTAGTCGTCGCGGAGCGACAACCCGCTGGTGTAGGTAACCAACCACCGTTTCTTCCCCTCTGGCCATAGCTTGGCTTCATTATTGTAGAAGATTTGGCCCGTGGTGGGGATGAGCCGGTACATGCCGTCGGCCTCGTCAAGGTCAACGTCCCAGATGTCATCATGGACAGTGATCTCCTCGCCCTCGGCTACACTCACCGGGATGCGGGGTATCTGCAAAGTCTCGTACCCGCCATCCAAATAGATGCTTGCCTCCTGAGCCACTATGTACCCGCTCAGGTTCTCCTTGATAGTTGCCTCAATCCCACTGAGCATGGCGTGGAGCAAAGCGTCTTGGTCGGTATCCGACTGAGCTATACGGAGGAAGTCCTTGGCCTCTGCCAGTTCAACGAGCGGCGCGATTGCCAACGCGGTGACAACGAGGAACGTGTCCTCGATTGAGTTCTCAATTGTGCCTCCGGCCATGAACTGGTAGGAGTACGTGCCAGGTGCCGCCAGGCTAACGTCAACATAATATAGCCCGGTGCCGTTTGTCTGTAACTCTATGTCCTCCCCGAATGTGTATGTGATCTTGCTCCCTTGATCTACCCGAAAGCTGAAAGTTAGGGTGGTAGGGTCAGTCAGCACTTCCGCGTTGTTGCGAAACTCTGCCGAAATTCTTAGCACTTGTCCTGTAAAGTAAGTATCCATCGTATCCTCCATTATAGCTTTATTCTACCCCTATGTCTATCGCTCCCTTAGTGTTCGCAGTCTGAGTTGGCTGGTGGACGGCTTTGTGTAACCGTCCCACCACCTACCACACTCCTGCCGGTGGTAACGTATCCGAGCTGGCGTTGCCTCAACTCGATCAAGCTTGCACTCGCTGAGGAGGTACTGTTTATAGCCATTGTGAATATTGACCCCACCTTGATATTGAGCGCGGGGACATTGCCCGCTCCAGCTGTCGCTCCGCTGAACTTTGCGGGGGACAGGAAGAAGGGTGCTGCCGTTGTGCTGGTTCCTGTCGTTATCCCGGCAATCCCCCTGATCGGTCGGAACGTGGAGGTAGTTGTGGAAATACCGGCGGAGGCTCCACTGATCTTACGGGTTGCCTTGGGCAGGGCGCTAACCATTGCTGTTCCCGCGCTTGCGCCACCCACTTCTCTTATAGGTCTGACTGTTGCGGCTACAGCGGCGATACCGTCCGCACTGCCAGCCAGCTCCATGTTCAACTTGAAGCTCGCTCCCACTGCCACCTGTCCGTTGGACGTGCCGCTGTAGGTTGCCAGGTTCTTTATACTCGCCTGGGCTGTCGAGCTGCCCGCTGAGCTGCCGCCCAGATAGGTGGCGGACTCAAATAGTGCGCTTACTGCGGAGGTGCCGTCTGCTTGACCGGCCAGCTTCATGGTGAGCTTGAAGCTTGCGGCTACGGAGGCTATGCCATTCGCTTGTCCACCGAGCCTGGTTCTTGACTGCCAGTTGGCTCCGGCGGTACTACCCCCGGTAGCTGTTCCAGCTAGCACCATTATAGCGGTGAAGGCTGGAACAGC
>Ga0209976_10000634_pt1 | contig 22337 bp, 20 predicted proteins | sample SumtaG_FD_182806 | JGI IMG/M metagenome (GOLD analysis project Ga0209976, IMG submission 182806) | Deep subsurface microbial communities from Indian Ocean to uncover new lineages of life (NeLLi) - Sumatra_00157 metaG (SPAdes) (version 2) | ecosystem: Environmental > Aquatic > Marine > Oceanic >...
GCACCTCCAGCACCTTGAAGCCTCTAGGCATCTGCTCAACTTGCCAAGGCGGTGGAAAACGGAGTGGGAGTATGCCTGAAGCTCGAAATCGCCTCTCCGTCCTTACTATGTCGTTACTAGCCGGGAGCTGCCGCCAGAGTTTAGTGACTAAGCCACTGATTTTATTGGTGCCGGCTGGAGGATTCGAACCCCCGACCTACTGATTACAAATCAGCCGCTCTACCTGCTGAGCTAAGCCGGCTCTTGCGATCGTCCGCAACTGGCTCAAGTTCGGAAGTCTTAGACCCGTTCGGGACGCTTTTCCACTCTCCCGCGAAGAGAACGATCCCGACCTCCATATAGTCGATCGGCGCGCGTCCTGCCGGCAAAGGGGTAGGGCAAGGCCTGTCTCTCGACTATTTGCGGCGGCTCACAAGAAGTCCGGCAATGAAGGCGATGGCAAGGAGCGTCACCGGACCGACCTGCTGCATCGCCTTGTTGACGCTCTGATCGAGCAGGCCTGCGTTTTCGCCAGCAGCCTCGAGCGGGCTTGGCGCGGGAGGTTTCCGTCTCCGTGCCAGGAGGAGAAAGACGATAAGGACGATAAGGCCGAGCGCGGCAAGCGCGGCGGCGATGGTGCCTGCGGCCTCGGGCGGCGCGAAACCGTGAGAGAGGACCAGCGCCTGATAGCCTGCGAACAAACCGAAGCAAGCGGCTGCGATCAACAGAAGCGCCGCGACGGCGACGAGACTCGCCTGCCGGAGCGAGCGCTCGATCGACTCGCGGATACGCTGGCCGACCTGGAGCGTGGAGAGTAGCGCGAGCACCGAGCGGAGCATGGACCTAGCGGCGGGTTAAGACGCCAAGCAGAAGACCGAGACCGGCGGCAATGGCAACCGCCTGGAGAGGGTTTCGCCTGATGGCTTCCTCGGCTTCGCTTGCGGTCTCCATGGCCTTGTCTTGCGCCCGGTTGAGCTGCTTGCCGGCGATGCGGCTGACGCTCGAGGTCAAGTTCTGGAGGTCGGCGCGAATTGCATCGATCTGCTCGGCAAGTTCTTCGGCGTCGCGGTTCCCGGCGCCGCGTCTGCTGGCGCTTGTGCGATCGCTGTCGGTTGGTGACATGGGGTCGTTCCTTCTCAGAGGGGGCAGCTGGAAGACATAGGGCCATTCCTTGTTGCGGGCGAAGCTCGCTCCAAGCGATTGCGCCAATCGCTTGAATGGCCCGGCCCCTCGACTTGACCGGGCCGAAGCGGTCGCTGTCAAGGGCTGTAACTGGGACAATGCGCTCTATGAAGGTTCATGGTTGCCGGAGGCTTGCCTTCAACGGTGGCGCCTCTTAGACTTTCCAAGGATCGCTCAAAGGGGGATGAGCATGGTTTACGCTAGGCTGAGCTTCGCAGCCGCCTTTTGCCTCCTCATCGCTGCGCCGCCGGCAAGTGCTGCAGGCCCGCAAGCGCTCACGGCGCTTGAGATGGACGATGCCGTCGAAGCGGCCGGGCCGCACCCGGTCGTGCATTCTCGAAAAAAGCGATCCTTCTATTGCTATGAGCGGAATCACTGGTGGTTCTACCGGCCCTACACGACGGCTCTCGATGGCCATCCGCGCTGCATGCCCTATTTCCATTATCTCGAGCCTTATCGAGGCCGCGGCGCCAAGCCCAGCCGGTCCGTCAAATAGGTCACGACGCAAATTCGGACCGACGCGCATTAGCGCGCGTTGCGGTTCGCCCAGTGGAGTGCGACGGCGGCCGCGTTCGACACGTTAAGGCTCGCAAGCGTGCTTTGTGTCGAGATGCGGCAGACGAGGTCGCAATGTTCACGCGTGAGATGCCGCAAGCCCTTGCCTTCCGCGCCCAGCACGAGCGCAAGAGGACGCGTTAATGTCGCTTTTTCGAGAGCCATGCTCGCTTCTTCGGCGAGACCGACTCTAAGGAAACCGCGCTTTCCAAGCTCTGCCAGGGTTTGCGCGAGGTTCTTAACGAGGATCACCGGCACGATGTCGAGCGCGCCGCTTGCCGCCTTGGCGAGCGCGCCGGTGAGCGGAGGACTATGCCGCTCGGTAAGGACCAGGCCCGATGCGCCGAAAACTGCGGCGGAGCGCAGGGCTGCGCCGACATTCTGCGGGTCGGTCACCTGATCGAGCACGAGCAGTAAGCCGCCGGCATCGACTTGATCCAGCGCGAGCGGGGGCAGGGGCTCAGCATCGAGGACGACGCCCTGATGGACCGCGTCAGAACCTAATAGCCGGTCGAGCTCCTTGGGACTGGCACGCTCGGGCGTCAGCCCGCGTTTGGCAAGGAGAGGGCGGAGCCGGCGAGCCGCGTTCTCGGTGGCGAACACCCTCATGACCTTCCGCCGCGGGTTTGCGAGTGCGGCTTCGACGGTATGAAGGCCGAACAGCCTGGCTCGCTCGGCGCCTTGGCGCCGGGACGCATCTGTCGATCCTCCCCGCCGGCTGGGCTTGGCACCTTTATCGGGGCGTGATTTTTGCCGCCTCATCGAAGCCGTGACGTCTCGCTCAAAACAGGGCAGGGCCGAAAATCCCGAGATGGGGTCGCGAAATTCGCCCTAAACCCCTGATTTACAGTTGACAGCGCATAAGGTGCTACCCATAAACCAGGCAATGGCGGACCCTGCCGGCCGACGGCGGGGTGTTTTTGCTTGGTCACAATTCACCAGTCAATCCATCTTCGCGCAAGGAGGGGTGCCCGAGTGGCTAAAGGGGACGGGCTGTAAACCCGTTGGCTATGCCTACGTAGGTTCGAATCCTACCCCCTCCACCAACCACTCTTTGGACATAAGCGGGATGGAATGCGGGTGTAGCTCAATGGTAGAGCAGCAGCCTTCCAAGCTGAGGACGAGGGTTCGATTCCCTTCACCCGCTCCAGCAGGTTAGGCCGCCCAAGGCTCTGATATGGAAGTAAAAATTTCGGTTCGAATCGAGGGTGGGAGCAGGCGATAGGAGTGTAGCTCAACTGGCTAGAGCACCGGTCTCCAAAACCGGGGGTTGGGGGTTCGAGTCCCTCCACTCCTGCCATGATTGAGGCGCGAGTGAGGAGGCATGAGGCGAGGCGCGGGGCTCCGCGGCAGGGACAAGAGATGGCAAGGACAAATCCGTTTGAATTTATCCAGCAGGTGCGAACCGAGGTCGCCAAGGTCACTTGGCCCACGCGCCGGGAGACAGTGATCACCAGCGTCATGGTGCTTTTGATGTCGATTGCCGCCGCTCTGTTCTTTCTTGCCGCCGATTGGGTCTTGAGCACGATCGTGACCTTCATTTTAGGCCTGGGCCGCTAGGGATCCAAATTCGTCCAATGGCAAAGCGCTGGTACATCGTTCACGCCTACTCAAATTTCGAGCGCAAGGTTGCGGACTCCATCAAGGAGCGCGCCGCCGCGGCAGGGCTCTCCGACATGTTGGAGGAGGTGCTGGTGCCGATGGAAGAGGTCGTGGAGATGCGCCGCGGCCGCAAAATCAGCTCCGAACGCAAGTTCTTTCCGGGCTATGTGCTGGTCAAAATGGACCTCAACGACGAGACCTATCACCTCATCAAGGCGACGCCCAAGGTCACGGGCTTTCTCGGAACGGAAAAAAGGCCTATTCCGATTACCGACGAGGAAGCCGGACGCATCCTTCAGCAGGTTCAGGAAGGCGTCGAGCGGCCGAAACCATCGGTCACCTTCGAGATCGGCGAGCAGGTGCGCGTGGCCGATGGCCCGTTCGCCTCGTTCAACGGCCTCGTCGAGGAGGTCGACGAGGAGCGGGCGCGGCTCAAGGTGGCTGTGTCGATTTTCGGCCGGGCAACGCCCGTCGAACTCGAATATGCACAGGTCGAGAAACTCTAAGCTAGTCAACAGGACGGACGCAGGAAGAGTCACGGAATGGCGAAGAAGATCGATGGCTACATCAAGCTCCAGGTGCCGGCGGGGCAGGCCAATCCCTCGCCGCCGATCGGACCTGCGCTCGGCCAGCGCGGCGTTAATATCCCGGAATTCTGTAAGCAGTTTAACGCGGCCACGCAAAAGCTTGAGCAGGGCGCGCCGATTCCGACGTTGATTACCGTCTATGCCGACCGCTCTTTCACATTCGAGATGCGGACGCCGCCGGCGTCTTATCTCCTCAAGAAGGCGGCCAAGATCGGTAAAGGATCTAGCGAGCCCGGGCGCGCAGGCGCCGGCACTGTCACGCAGGAGCAGCTGCGCGAGATCGCCGAGGTCAAGATGAAGGATTTGAACGCCAACTCCGTCGAGCAGGCGATGAAGATCATCGCCGGCTCCGCCCGCTCGATGGGCCTACAGGTGCAGGAGTAAACGATGAGCAAGCCGGGCAAACGGTTCCGCGAGGTGGCGGCGAATCTCGACCGCCAAAAGCTCTACCGGCTGGAGGACGCGGTGAAGCTCGTTAAGGGCGGGGCTAAAGCGAAATTCGACGAGACCATCGAAGTGGCAATGAATCTCGGGGTCGATCCGCGTCATTCCGACCAGATGGTGCGGGGAGTGTGCCAGTTGCCGCATGGCTCGGGCCGCAAGCTCAGGGTCGGTGTGTTCGCCAAAGGCGGCAAGGCCGAGGAGGCCAAGAAGGCGGGCGCCGATGTGGTGGGCGCGGAGGATCTCGTCGAGCAGGTGCAAAAGGGCGTCATCGATTTCGATCGCTGCATTGCCACGCCTGACATGATGCCGCTGGTCGGACGGTTGGGTAAGGTGCTTGGGCCCCGCGGGCTGATGCCTAATCCAAAAGTCGGCACAGTCACCGCCGATATCGGCCCGGCGGTGCGCGCGGCCAAAGGCGGTGCGGTCGAGTTCCGCGTCGAGAAGGCCGGTTTGCTCCATGCCGGCGTCGGCAAAGCCAGCTTCACCGAAGAGGCGCTGGTGGACAACATCCGCGCCTTCGCCCATGCGGTGATGAAAGCGAAACCTTCCGGCGCCAAAGGCACATTCTTGAAACGGGCCGCGGTCACTTCGACCATGGGCCCGGGCGTGAAGATCGAGCTTGCGAGCCTTACTGGAGGTGCTGCGGGCTGACGAAGAGTTTCGGGTGCCGAGCGATCGGCTCCCGAAGGACCGCTTGCGCAGCAAACGGTCCAACCTGTCCGAGATTGCAGGTGCGGGCGACCGCTTAAGCCTTTTGGGCCTGCATGAGACGGGAGACGAACGGTTCTCAGGTGGCGGATTTACGCCGCAACCTTGAAGATCGGTTTGAACCTCGTAAGTGGCTCTTGCGCCGGTTAGCGCGTGGGCGGGACAGGCTAGAGAAGCGCCGCTTGAAGATGCGGGCCGGCTTGATGCCTAGCGCTGGTGATTCTCGCGGCACGGTGTAGCCGAAGGGTCTTGAGTCGTTGCTCCTGACCCGAAACAGACGGAGTGAGCATTGGAAAGAGCACAGAAGCGCGAAGTCGTGACGGCGCTTCATGACGTCTTCGCCAACACCGGCGTGGTCGTCGTCGCTCACTATGCGGGCCTGACCGTCGCCCAGATGACCAAACTGCGCAGCGAGATGAGAAGCGCTGGCGGCCGGGTCAAAGTGGCGAAGAACAGGCTCGCCAAGCTCGCGCTCGAAGGTACCGACGCAAAGGGCATCGCGGATTTGCTTGAAGGGCCAACGTGCCTCGCATTTTCCGATGACCCGGTCACAGCACCGAAGATCGCCGTCAAATTCGCCAGGGCGAACGAGAAATTCGTGATTCTTGGCGGAGCGATGGGCGCTGCGGTGCTCGATGCCAAGGGCGTGACTTCGCTTGGCGACTTGCCTTCGCTCGATGAGCTCAGAGGCAAGCTGGTCGGTCTCCTTGAGGCGCCTGCGAGCAAGATCGCGCGGACGCTGAACGAGCCGGGTGGCCAGCTTGCGCGCGTGTTCGGCGCGTATGGCAACACGCAGGCGGCGTGACGGCGGCTTCGAACCTATTACGAGAGTCAAACCTACGAGGATAAGTCGATGGCAGATTTGCAGAAGATCGTGGACACGCTTTCGAGCCTGACAGTGCTCGAAGCCGCAGAGCTTGCGAAATTGCTCGAAGAGAAATGGGGCGTTTCGGCAGCAGCACCGGTCGCCATGATGGCCGCCGGGGCCGCCGCCGCTGCCGCGCCGGCCGAGGAGCAGACGGATTTCACCGTCGTTCTGGCCTCGGCGGGAGCTCAGAAGATCAATGTTATCAAAGAGGTACGGGCGATCACCAATCTTGGCCTGAAAGAGGCCAAAGACTTGGTCGAAGCTGCGCCGAAGCCTGTGAAGGAAGGCGTTCCCAAGGACGAGGCCGAGAAGCTCAAGAAACAGCTCGAAGGCGCTGGCGCGACCGTCGAGCTCAAATAGTCGGTGGGTTGAAACTTGCCCGGGCGAGCCCAATATATAGGTGTTCGCCCGGGCCAAAACCCACCAAACAGTGTGATGTGACGTTTCGCCAGATTTTCCGCTTTCGTCGGGCGGGGAAATGCGGCGAGCCGTCGTGACCAGCCTAAGAGGACCAAATGACGCAGCAGACTTCGCTTGGTCATAAGCGTTTGCGGAAGATGTTCGGCAAGATCCACGAAGTGGCCGAGATGCCGAACCTCATTGAAGTTCAGAAACAGTCCTACGATCAATTCCTCATGGTGGCGGAGCCCGAGGGCGGCCGTACCGATGAGGGCTTGCAGGCCGTGTTCCGCTCCGTCTTCCCGATCAAGGATTTCGGCGAGCGCTCCCAGCTGGAATTCGTGCGCTATGCTTTCGAGCCGGCTAAATATGACGTCGATGAGTGCCAGCAGCGGGGCATGACTTATGCCGCGCCGCTCAAGGTGACGCTCAGGCTGATCGTGTTCGACGTCAACGAGGAGACCGGCGCCCGCTCGGTCAAGGATATCAAGGAGCAGGACGTCTTTATGGGTGACATGCCGCTCATGACGTCGAACGGCACCTTCGTCATCAACGGCACCGAGCGCGTGATCGTCTCCCAGATGCACCGCTCGCCCGGCGTGTTCTTCGATCACGATCGCGGTAAGACCCATTCCTCGGGCAAGTTGCTCTTCGCCGCGCGGATCATTCCCTATCGCGGCTCGTGGCTCGACTTCGAGTTCGATGCCAAGGACATCGTCTATGTGCGCATCGACCGGCGCCGAAAACTACCGGTGACGACGCTGCTCTACGCGCTCGGCCTCGAGGACGAGCAGATTTTGTCTACGTTCTACGACCGTATCGTTCTCAAAGCGGCCAAGGAAGGCTGGCGCATGCCGTTCCGGCCCGAGCGCATGCGCGGGATCAAGCCGACCAGCAATCTGATCGACGCCAAGACCGGCAAGGTCGCCATTGAGGCGGGCCGCAAGGTGACGGCGCGTCTTGCCAAGAAGCTCGCCGATGAGGGCCTGAAGGAGCTTCTGGTGAGTGACGAGGATCTCTATGGCTGCTACCTTGCCCAGGACATCATCAACATGAAAACGGGCGAGATCTACGGCGAGGCCGGAGAGGAGCTCGACGACAAGCTGCTCGCCACGCTTAAGGATCTCGGTCTCAAGGAGATTCCGATCCTTGACATCGATCACGTCAATATCGGCGCCTTCATCCGCAACACCCTCGCCGTCGACAAGAACTCGAACCCCGAGGAAGCGCTGCTCGATATCTACCGGGTGATGCGGCCAGGCGAGCCGCCGACGCCGGAGGCCGCGGCGACGCTGTTCCGCAGCATTTTCTTCGATGCCGAGCGCTACGACCTTTCCGCGGTCGGCCGCGTCAAGATGAATATGCGTCTCGAACTCGATGCGCCGGACACGATGCGCACCTTGCGCAAAGAGGACATTCTTGCCGTGATCAAGACCTTGGTCGATTTGCGTGACGGCAAGGGCGAGATCGACGACATCGACCATCTTGGCAATCGCCGGGTCCGCTCAGTGGGCGAACTCATGGAGAATCAGTACCGCGTGGGTCTCTTACGCATGGAGCGCGCCATCAAGGAGCGCATGAGTTCGGTCGATGTCGACACCGTGATGCCGCAGGACCTGATCAACGCCAAGCCTGCCGCCGCTGCGGTGCGCGAGTTCTTCGGCTCGTCCCAGCTATCGCAGTTCATGGACCAGACCAATCCGCTGTCGGAGATCACCCACAAGCGGCGCCTTTCTGCGCTTGGACCTGGGGGGCTTACACGCGAGCGTGCAGGCTTCGAGGTGCGCGACGTGCATCCGACCCATTACGGACGCATCTGCCCGATCGAGACGCCTGAAGGCCCGAATATCGGCCTTATCAACTCGCTCGCAACCTATGCGCGGGTGAACAAATACGGCTTCATCGAAAGCCCCTATCGCCGTGTGGTCAAAGGCAAGGTGACCGACGACGTGATCTATCTCTCGGCCATGGAGGAGGCGCGGTACGTCATCGCCCAGGCCAACGCCAAGCTTGCCCCCAACGGGACCTTCACCGAGGATCTCATCGTTTGCCGCCACGCCGGCGACGTCGAGCTCATGCCGCCGGAGAAGGTCGACCTCATCGACGTGTCGCCGAAGCAGCTCGTGTCGGTGGCGGCCGCTCTCATTCCATTCCTCGAGAATGACGACGCCAACCGCGCTTTGATGGGCTCCAACATGCAGCGTCAGGCGGTGCCGCTGATCACCGCCGAAGCGCCGTTGGTCGGCACCGGCATGGAAGAGGTGGTGGCGCGCGATTCTGGTGCCGCTATCGGCGCTCGCCGCACCGGCGTTGTCGACCAGGTGGATGCAACCCGTATCGTTATCCGCGCCACCGAAGAGACCGATCCCTCCAAGTCAGGCGTGGATATCTACAATTTGCGCAAGTTCCAGCGTTCGAACCAGAACACCTGCATCAACCAGCGGCCTTTGGTGCGCGTGGGCAATCAGGTTCAGGCGGGCGAGATCATCGCCGATGGCCCGTCGACCGATCTCGGAGAGCTTGCTCTCGGCCGCAACGTGCTCGTCGCCTTCATGCCGTGGATGGGCTACAACTTCGAGGACTCCATCCTTATCTCCGAGCGGGTCGTCCGCGACGACGTCTTCACCTCGATCCATATCGAGGAATTTGAGGTGATGGCGCGCGACACCAAGCTCGGTCCGGAGGAAATCACCCGCGATATCCCAAACGTCTCCGAGGAGGCACTCAAGAATCTCGACGAAGCGGGCATCGTCTATATCGGCGCCGAGGTCAATCCGAGCGACATCCTGGTCGGGAAGATCACGCCGAAGGGCGAGAGCCCGATGACGCCCGAGGAGAAGCTGCTCCGCGCCATTTTCGGCGAGAAGGCCTCCGATGTGCGCGACACCTCGCTCAAATTGCCGCCCGGCGTCACCGGTACCGTCGTCGAAGTGCGCGTGTTCAACCGCCACGGCGTCGAGAAGGACGAGCGCGCCATGGCCATCGAGCGCGAGGAGATCGAGCGCCTTGCCAAGGACCGCGACGACGAACTCGCCATTCTCGATCGCAATGTCTATGGCCGTCTGAAAGACGTGCTCATCCACAAAGTCGTGGCCAAGGGGCCCAAGGGCATCAAAAAGGACGCCAAGATCACCGAGGCGCTGCTCGACAGCGTGGCGCGCAGCCATTGGTGGGACATCGCGTTAAAGAACGAAAAGGCGATGGCCGAGGTCGAGGCGATCGGGCGCCAATACGAAGAGGCCAAGAAGAGACTCGAGCAGCGCTTTGTCGACAAGGTCGACAAGCTTCAGCGCGGCGACGAATTGCCGCCCGGCGTAATGAAGATGGTGAAGGTCTTCGTTGCGGTGAAGCGCAAGATCCAGCCCGGTGACAAGATGGCCGGGCGCCATGGCAACAAGGGCGTGATCAGCCAGATCGTACCGATCGAGGATATGCCCTATCTCGAGGACGGCATCCCGATCGACATTGTGCTCAATCCGCTCGGCGTGCCGAGCCGCATGAATGTGGGCCAGATCCTGGAGACCCATCTCGGTTGGGCTTGCCGCGGGCTCGGCCGCAAGATCGGTGAAGCGCTCGAAGCCTATGAGCAAAACCGTAAGGCAAAGCCGCTCAAAGAGATGCTCAAGGCGATCTACGGCGACGACAAGACCGTCTCGTCGCTCAAGGAGGATCGGCTTGTCGAGGTGAGCGAAAGCTTGAAGACCGGTATCCCCGTCGCGACCCCCGTGTTTGACGGGGCGCATGAGGGCGATGTCACTCAACTGCTCGAAGCCGCCGGTCTCGAAGGTTCGGGGCAGGTCACGCTCTATGACGGCCGTACCGGCGCGGAGTTCGAGCGCACGGTCACGGTCGGCTACATCTATATGTTGAAGCTTCACCACCTTGTGGACGACAAGATCCACGCCCGTTCGATCGGGCCGTATAGCCTCGTCACCCAACAGCCGCTGGGCGGCAAGGCGCAGTTCGGCGGTCAGCGTTTCGGCGAGATGGAGGTGTGGGCGCTCGAAGCGTATGGGGCAGCCTATACGCTGCAGGAGATGCTTACGGTCAAATCCGACGACGTGGCGGGCCGCACCAAGGTCTATGAGGCCATCGTGCGCGGCGACGATACGTTCGAGGCCGGTATCCCCGAGTCGTTCAATGTTCTTGTCAAAGAAATGCGGGCGCTCGGCCTGAACGTCGAGTTGGTGCAACCGCGACCCGACGAACAGCCGGCCCGGGCGAGACTGCCGGGCCCGGCGGCCGAATAAGTCTGGCCCATTTGGGCGATACGATTAGCGAAGACGACCATCGAAGGGCGGCAGAGCCGGCCGTTTGGAGACAAGAGAATGAACCAAGAAATCGTCAACCTCTTCAGCCCCCAGACGCAGCAGCAGAATTTCGATCGGATCCGGATCGGCATCGCCAGCCCGGAAAAAATTCTGTCCTGGTCGTATGGGGAGATCAAGAAGCCTGAGACAATCAACTATCGCACCTTCAAGCCGGAGCGCGATGGCCTGTTCTGTGCGCGCATCTTCGGCCCGGTGAAGGACTATGAGTGCTTGTGCGGCAAGTACAAGAGCATGAAGTATAAGGGCGTCATCTGCGAGAAATGCGGCGTCGAGGTGACGCTTGCCAAGGTCCGGCGCGAGCGCATGGGCCATATCGATCTCGCGGCACCGGTGGCGCATATCTGGTTTCTGAAATCGCTGCCGTCGCGCATCGGGCTTCTGCTCGACATGACGCTCAAGGACCTTGAGCGGGTGCTCTATTTCGAGAATTTCATCGTGCTTGAGCCGGGCCTGACCTCGCTTAAGCCGCTGCAGCTTTTGAGCGAGGAGGACTATCTCAGGGCGCAGGACGAATTCGGTGAGGACTCGTTCACCGCCGCCATCGGTGCCGAAGCCATCCGCGAGCTGCTCAAGGGCCTCGATCTCGGGAGGATCGCCGCCGATCTTCGTGTGGAAATCGCCGAGTCAACCTCCGAGCTAAAGCCGAAAAAGCTGGCCAAGCGGCTGAAGGTGGTCGAAGCCTTCATTCAATCGGGCAACCGGCCGGAGTGGATGATCTTGACCGTTGTGCCGGTCATTCCCCCCGAACTCAGGCCGCTGGTTCCGCTCGATGGCGGCCGCTTCGCCACGTCGGACCTGAACGACCTCTACCGTCGCGTTATCAACCGCAACAACCGGCTGAAGCGGTTAATGGAGCTGCGCGCTCCCGACATCATTATCCGCAACGAGAAGCGCATGCTGCAAGAGGCGGTGGATGCGCTGTTCGACAATGGACGGCGCGGCCGCGTCATCACCGGCGCCAACAAGCGGCCGCTGAAGTCGCTGGCCGACATGCTGAAAGGTAAGCAGGGGCGCTTCCGCCAGAATCTGCTCGGTAAGCGCGTCGACTATTCAGGCCGCTCGGTGATCGTGGTGGGGCCCGAGCTCAAGCTGCATCAATGCGGTCTGCCCAAGAAGATGGCGCTCGAACTCTTCAAGCCCTTCATCTATGCGCGGCTCGACGCCAGGGGCCAGGCTGCCACGGTGAAGCAGGCAAAGAAGCTGGTCGAGAAGGAGAAGCCGGAGGTCTGGGATATCCTCGATGAAGTTATCCGCGAGCATCCGGTGCTGCTCAACCGCGCACCGACGCTCCACCGGCTTGGCGTCCAGGCCTTCGAACCGGTGCTGATCGAGGGTAAGGCGATCCAACTTCATCCGCTGGTCTGTGCCGCCTTCAATGCCGATTTCGACGGTGACCAGATGGCGGTGCACGTGCCGCTCTCGCTCGAGGCGCAGCTCGAGGCGCGCGTCTTGATGATGTCGACCAATAACATCCTGCATCCGGCCAACGGCTCGCCGATCATCGTGCCGAGCCAGGATATTGTGCTCGGCCTCTATTACCTGTCACTCGCCATGGACGAAGAGCCGGGTGAAGGCATGATGTTCGGCAACGTCGCCGAGATCCATCATGCTCTCGACGCCAAGGCCGTGACGTTGCACGCCAAGATCAAGGGCCGTTTCACAACCGTCGACGCCAAAGGCAATCCGGTGTCGGAAATCTACGATACGACCCCCGGTCGCATGCTGCTCGGCGAGCTTCTGCCCCGGAACCCGGAGGTCAGCTTCGATTTCCTCAACCGGCTGCTCACCAAGAAGGATATCTCCAACATGATCGACGTGGTCTATCGCCACTGCGGTCAGAAGGAGACCGTGATTTTCTGCGACAGGATCATGGGGATGGGTTTCGCCTATGCCTGCAGCGCCGGAATTTCCTTCGGCAAGGACGACATGGTGGTCCCCGAGAGCAAGGATGCCATCGTGCAGAAGACGTCTGATCTCGTGCGCGAGTACGAGCAGCAATACAACGATGGACTGATCACCCGCGGCGAGAAATACAACAAGGTGGTCGATACCTGGACGGAGTGCACCGAACAGGTCGCCAAGGAGATGATGAAGCGCATCTCGGCAGTCGAACGCGATCCTAAGACCGGCCGGGAGAAGCCGATCAACTCCATCTATATGATGTCTCATTCAGGCGCGCGCGGTTCGCCCGCCCAAATGAAGCAGCTCGCCGGCATGCGCGGTCTCATGACCAAGCCGTCGGGCGAGATCATCGAGACGCCGATCATCTCCAACTTCAAAGAGGGGCTGTCGGTGCTCGAATATTTCAACTCGACCCACGGCGCCCGTAAAGGTCTTGCCGATACCGCTTTGAAGACCGCCAACTCGGGTTATCTCACCCGGCGTCTCGTCGATGTGGCACAGGACTGCATCGTGACCGAGGAGGATTGCGGCACGAAGGAGGGCATCACTGCACGCGCCATTGTCGAGGCGGGTGAGATCACGGTGTCGCTTGGGCAACGGGTGCTCGGCCGCACGACCGCCGAGAGCGTCAAGAATCCCGCGACCGGCAAGGTGATGATCAAGGCCGCCCAGCTGATCGAGGAAGAGCAGGTCGAGGCCCTTGAGGAAGCGCGGGTGCAAGAGATTCGCATCCGCTCGGCGCTGACCTGCGAGACCCGGAACGGGATCTGCGCCAAATGCTACGGGCGCGATCTCGCTCGCGGCACGCCGGTCAATCTCGGCGAGGCCGTCGGCGTTATCGCGGCGCAGTCGATCGGCGAACCGGGCACGCAGCTCACCATGCGGACTTTCCATCTCGGCGGCGTGGCATCGGCCAAGGTGGTCGATCAGTCGTCGTTGGAGTCGAATTTCGACGGCACGGTGAAGATCAAGCAGCGCAATGTCGTCAAGGACTCGCAGGATCGTCTCATGGTGATGGGACGCAATACGACCATCGTCCTGCTCGACGAAGACGGCACCGAACGCGCCGTGCACCGTCTGCTTTACGGCACCCATCTGCGGGTCGATGACGGCACTAAGGTCAAGCGCGGCGACCGGCTCGCCGAGTGGGATCCCTATACCCGTCCCGTGCTCACGGAAATCCAGGGCATCGTCGACTTCGAGGATCTGGTCGAGGGCGTCTCAGTCAGCGAGCGGCGAGATGAATCGACCGGCATCACCAACAGCGTAATCATCGACTGGCGCGCTTCGCCGCGCGGCGCCGATCTCAGGCCCGCCATGGTGATCAAGGACAAGAAGGGCAAAGTCGCGAAACTGTCGCGTGGCGTTGAAGCCCGCTATCTCCTCCCGGTTGACGCCATCCTTTCGGTCGAGCCGGGTCATCAGGTTATGGCCGGCGACGTCCTGGCCCGCATTGCGACGGAAAGTGCCAAGACCCGTGACATCACCGGCGGTCTGCCGCGGGTTGCCGAGTTGTTCGAGGCACGGCGGCCTAAGGACCACGCGATCATCGCCGAGGCGTCTGGGATTGTGCAGCTCGGCCGCGACTACAAGAACAAGCGGCGCATCAGCATCGTGCCGGAGGACGACCGTCAGGAGCCGGTCGAGTATCTGATTCCCAAGGGCCGGCATCTGGCGGTGCAGGAGGGTGATCGCATCGAGAAGGGCGAATTCCTGCTCGACGGCCACCCTGCACCTCACGATATCCTTGCCATCAAGGGCGTCGAGGAACTGGCCAACTACCTCGTGAACGAGATCCAGGAGGTCTACCGGCTCCAAGGCGTGACCATCAACGACAAGCATATTGAGGTCATCGTCAGGCAGATGCTGCAGAAGATCGAAGTGGACGATTCCGGCACCACAGAGTTCCTCAAGGGCGAGCAGGTAGACCGGATCGACTTGGAGGATGCCAATGCAGCGGTCGAAGCCGCAGGGGGCACGCCGGCCACCGGACAGCCCGTGCTGCTCGGCATCACCAAGGCCTCGCTGCAGACCCGCTCGTTCATTTCGGCAGCGTCGTTCCAGGAGACCACCCGCGTGCTCACCGATGCCGCTGTCAACGGCAAGGTCGATGGGTTGGAGGGCCTCAAGGAGAACGTGATCGTCGGGCGGCTCATCCCGGCCGGAACGGGCGGCACGCTCAGCCGGTTGAACCGGATCGCCACTCATCGTGACGAGCTGATCCTGGAGGAGCAGCAACGGGCCGCCGCAGAACGCCTTAGCGCGGAGGAGGCGGTCGAGGAAGAGGCTTCGAGCTAGAGACGGAACGCCATAAACCGGAGCCGGAAGCCGGAAATCGGGGGTGGGGCCTCGGTCTCCGGCCTCTCGTTTCTGGCTTCTGACTATTGACGATGGAAGAATCGGCCTGTTACAACGCGGCCACTTTCGTGGCAGGCGGTAGCCCAGCTTAGAGGGTGCCTTCGGGCGCGGGTTAGACGCTGCCGGACTAACCGGGATCAAATCGGGGTCATGATCTTGGAGGCCTAAAGCCCTCCAAGGTCCTCTGCGCTGACAGGCCGAAGGCAAGGGACCCGTCCCGTACTTCGGCTTAAATAATGTGGGTTTTTGCCCACGATGACGAGTGAACGTAAGGGTAGGCATGCCGACGATACAACAGCTGATCCGCAAGCCACGGCAAAAGCCGGTTAAGCGGAATAAGGTGCCGGCCATACAGGCCTGCCCGCAGAAGCGGGGGGTCTGTACGCGCGTCTACACCACGACCCCGAAGAAGCCCAACTCGGCACTTCGGAAAGTGGCGCGCGTCCGCCTGACCAATCAGCTCGAGGTGACGAGCTACATCCCCGGCGAGGGCCACAATCTCCAGGAGCACTCGGTGGTGTTGATCAGAGGCGGGCGCGTCAAAGACCTTCCGGGCGTGCGCTACCACATTATTCGTGGCGTCCTCGACACCCAGGGCGTAGGCGACCGCCGGCAGCGGCGCTCGAAATATGGAGCCAAGCGACCCAAGTAATTGGGTCGTTTTGCGTTAGGAAAACGGACCAGACAAAATGTCGAGGCGGCATAGAGCAGATAAGCGCGATGTGATCCCCGATCCTAAGTTCGGGGACATTGTGCTTACCAAATTCATGAACAGTATCATGATACAAGGCAAGAAATCCGTGGCCGAGCAGATCGTCTACGGCGCGCTCGACCAAATGGAACAAAAAGCCAAGCAGAATCCGGTCGAGCTGTTCCACGAGGCGCTTCGCAATGTGATGCCGGCCCTCGAGGTGAGGTCGCGGCGCGTCGGCGGGGCCACCTATCAGGTCCCGGTCGAGGTGCGTACCGATCGCCGGCAGGCCTTGGCCATCCGCTGGATCATTACCGCCGCGCGCGCCCGCAACGAGAACACGATGGTCGAACGTCTCTCCGGCGAGCTGCTCGATGCCGCCAACAATCGCGGGACCGCGGTGAAGAAGCGCGAGGACACCCACCGCATGGCCGATGCCAACCGTGCCTTCTCGCACTACCGCTGGTAACGGAACTAGGAATTGACGATGCCACGAGTCACCCCCATCGAAGACTACCGCAATATCGGGATCATGGCGCATATCGACGCCGGCAAGACCACGACCACCGAGCGTATTCTCTACTATACCGGCAAAAGCCATAAGATCGGCGAGGTGCACGACGGCGCTGCCACCATGGACTGGATGGAGCTGGAGCAGGAGCGCGGCATCACCATTACTTCGGCTGCCACCACGGCCTATTGGAATGACAAGCGCATCAACATCATCGACACCCCGGGCCATGTCGACTTCACCATCGAGGTCGAACGGTCTTTGCGCGTGCTCGACGGCGCCGTGGCCCTGCTCGACGCCAATCAGGGCGTAGAGCCGCAGACCGAAACAGTCTGGCGTCAGGCCGATAAATACGGCGTGCCGCGCATGATCTTCGTGAACAAGATGGACAAGATCGGCGCCGATTTCTTCGTGTCGGTGCAGATGATTAAGGATCGCCTCGGGGCCAAGCCGATCGTGCTTCAGCTTCCGATTGGCGCGGAGTCGAGTTTCGTCGGCATTATCGATCTCATTCGCATGAAGGCGGTCATATGGGACGACGAGGCATTGGGCGCGAGCTTCCGCGACGAGGACATCCCTGCCGACCTTCTCGACCAGGCCAAGAAATACCGTGAGATGCTGGTGGAACAGGCCGTTGAAGTCGACGAGGCTGCGACCGAAGCCTATCTCGAAGGCAAAGAGCCATCCGAGACCGCGCTCAAGGCGCTGGTCCGCAAAGGCACGGTAAGCAACGAGTTCGTGCCGATCCTGTGCGGCTCGGCCTTTAAGAACAAGGGCGTGCAGCCACTGCTCGATGCGGTGGTCGATTTTCTGCCGTCGCCACGCGAGGTGCCTCCAGTCAAGGGCATCGACGTCAAGACCGGCGAGGAAGTGATGCGCGAGCCGTGCGACGATGCGCCGCTCTCAATGCTTGCGTTCAAGATTGTGAACGACCCGTTCGTGGGCTCGCTCACCTTCGCCCGCATTTATTCGGGGCGGGTGGAGTCCGGCTCGACGCTCCTCAACACGGTGAAGGACAAGAAGGAACGCATCGGTCGCATGCTGTTAATGCATGCCAATCACCGCGAGGACATCAAAGAGGCCTTCACCGGCGACATCGTGGCGCTCGCGGGGCTTAAGGACGTAACTACGGGGGACACGCTGAGCGATCCCACCAAGCCTGTCATCCTCGAGCGCATGGAATTCCCCGAGCCCGTCATCGAGGTTGCGGTCGAGCCGAAGACCAAGAGCGACCAGGAAAAGCTTGGCGTTGCGCTCAACCGGCTCGCTCAGGAAGATCCTTCGTTCCGCGTGATGGTCGACCATGAGTCGGGCCAGACCATCATCAAGGGTATGGGCGAGCTTCATCTCGACATTATCGTCGACCGCATGAAGCGCGAGTTTAAGGTCGAGGCCAATGTTGGCGCCCCGCAAGTCGCGTTCCGCGAGACGGTGTCGAAGCGCGTCGACGTCGATTACACCCACAAGAAGCAGACCGGCGGTTCGGGCCAGTTCGCGCGCGTCAAGATGACGATCGAGCCGAACGAGCAAGGCAAGGGCTTCGAGTTCGAGAACAAGGTGGTTGGCGGCAACGTGCCGAAGGAATACATTCCCGGCGTGCAGAAGGGCGTGCAGAGCGTCATCGAATCCGGTGTGCTCGCAGGCTTCCCCATGCTTGACGTCAAAGTCACGCTGACCGACGGCGCCTCTCACGACGTCGATTCGAGCGTGATGGCGTTCGAGATCGCCTCCCGCGCCGCCTTCCGCGAAGGCGCGCTGAGGGCGGGGCCGAAGCTGCTCGAGCCGATCATGAAGGTCGAAGCGGTGACGCCGGAGGAATATGTCGGCGGCATCATCGGCGACCTCACCAGCCGCCGCGGGCAGGTGCGCGGCCAGGAATCGCGGGGCAACGCGTCGGTGATCAACGCCATGGTGCCCCTCGCTAACATGTTCGGTTACGTGAACAATTTGCGTTCGATGAGCCAGGGCCGCGCGCAGTACACCATGCAGTTCGATCACTACGCGCAAGCGCCCCAGGGCATTGCCGAGGAGGTAAAGGCGAAATTCGCCTAACGGATCTGTGGGACGGCCGAGCCGCCCCGACGAGTTCGACTTTGTGTTGAAGGATGGAGAGCCAGCATGGCTAAGGCAAAATTCGAGCGGAGTAAGCCGCATTGCAATATCGGGACCATCGGTCATGTCGATCACGGCAAGACGACCTTGACGGCCGCGATCACCAAAATATTGGCCGAAGGAGGCGGTGCCTCGTTTACCGCCTATGATGAGATCGACAAGGCGCCGGAAGAAAAGGCGCGCGGTATCACGATTTCGACCGCGCATGTGGAATATGAGACCGACAAGCGGCACTACGCCCATGTCGACTGTCCCGGCCACGCCGACTACGTCAAGAACATGATCACCGGTGCCGCCCAAATGGACGGCGCCATTCTGGTGGTTTCGGCGGCCGATGGACCGATGCCGCAGACCCGCGAGCATATCCTCTTGGCCCGCCAGGTGGGCGTGCCGGCGCTGGTGGTCTATCTGAACAAGGTCGACATGGTCGACGATCCGGAGCTGCTCGAGCTCGTCGAACTCGAGGTGCGTGAGCTCCTCTCCAAATACGAATTCCCCGGCGACGAGATCCCGATCGTCAAGGGTTCGGCGCTGGCGGTGCTCGAAGACAAGGACGAAAACATCGGCAAGAGCTCGATCGTGGAGCTGATGAAGGCCGTCGATGAGTACATTCCGCAGCCCGACCGTGCCAAGGACAAGCCGTTCCTCATGCCGATCGAAGACGTATTCTCGATCTCGGGCCGCGGCACGGTGGTGACCGGGCGGATCGAGCGCGGCGTCGTCAAGGTTGGCGAAGAGGTGGAGATCGTTGGCATCAAGCCGACTTCCAAGACCACCGTCACCGGTGTTGAAATGTTCCGCAAGCTGCTCGACCAGGGCGAGGCCGGCGACAATGTCGGATGTCTCCTGCGCGGCATCGACCGCGAGGCAGTGGAGCGCGGCCAGGTTCTGGCTAAGCCCGGCTCGGTGACGCCGCACACCAAGTTCAAGGCCGAAGCCTATATCCTCACCAAGGAGGAAGGCGGACGCCATACGCCGTTCTTCGGCAACTACCGGCCTCAGTTTTATTTCCGTACCACCGACGTGACCGGCGTCGTGCACCTGCCGGAAGGAACCGAGATGGTGATGCCGGGCGACAATATCGCCATGACGGTCGAGCTGATTGTGCCGATCGCCATGGAGGAGAAGCTCCGTTTCGCCATTCGCGAGGGCGGCCGCACCGTGGGTGCGGGCGTCGTGGCATCGATCATCGAGTAAGGAGACAGGTTAGCGCACCGCCGGAAAGCGGCGCGCTTCCTGATTTGAGGCCGTCGAGATGCAAAGTCAGAACATAAGAATCAGGCTCAAAGCCTTCGACCATCGCATCCTCGATGCGTCGACCAAAGAGATCGTCAACACGGCGAAACGGACGGGCGCGGAAGTGCGGGGCCCCATTCCACTGCCGACCCGTATCGAGAAGTTCACCGTGAACCGCTCGCCGCATATCGACAAGAAGAGCCGCGAGCAGTTCGAGATGCGTACCCATAAGCGACTGCTCGATATCGTCGATCCGACGCCGCAGACGGTGGACGCGCTGATGAAGCTCGACCTCGCCGCCGGTGTCGATGTCGAGATCAAGCTGTAACGGCAGGCGCGAGACAAGGACGAAAGACCAATGCGATCAGGCGTCATCGCGCAAAAAGTCGGCATGACCAGGATCTTCACCGATGCCGGGGAGCATATCCCGGTAACGGTGTTGCGCCTCGACCGTTGCCAGGTGTTGGGCCACCGGACCTCAGAGAAGAACGGCTATACCGCGCTCCAGCTCGGTGCCGGGCGCCCCAAGGTGAAACGGCTGAGCCGGGCGGCCCGGGGGCATTTCGCCGTCGCCAATGTCGAGCCCAAACGGAAGCTCGCGGAGTTTCGCGTGAGCCCGGACAATTTGATCGAGGTGGGAGCTGAAATCACCGCCGACCATTTCGTCGAGGGCCAGTATGTCGACGTGTCCGGCACCTCGATCGGCAAAGGCTTCGCCGGAGCGATGAAGCGGCATGGCTTCAGCGGCTTGGGCGCGAGCCACGGCGTGTCCGTGAGTCACCGCAGCCACGGCTCGACCGGCCAGCGCCAAGACCCCGGCAAGGTGTTCAAAGGCAAGAAGATGGCCGGCCAGCTGGGCAACGTGAACGTCACTACCCAGAATTTGCGTGTGATCAAGACCGACCCGGAACGCGGGTTGGTCATGATCGGCGGTGCGGTGCCTGGCGCCAAAGGCGGTTGGGTGCTGCTGCGCGATGCGGTTAAACGCGCGTTGCCGGAGGCGGCCCCGAAGCCAGGCGCTTTCCGCAAAGGCGATCGACCCAAGCAAGCAAAGCAGGCCAAGACCGAGAAGGCCGAGAAGACCGAGAAGACCGAGAGCGCCGACACTGCCGCGTCCGAGGCGGCTGAGGGTGGGAGCCAAGAGTGATGAAGGCCGACGTAACCACCCTCGATGCCAAGAAGGCAGGCACGGTCGAGCTTCCCGACCATGTGTTCGGACTCGAGCCGCGTCCCGACATCCTCCAGCGGATGGTGCGCTACCAGCTCGCCAAACGCCGGAGCGGCACGGCTCACGTCAAGGTGCGCTCGGAGATTACCGCGTCAACCGGCAAGCTCTATCGTCAGAAGGGAACGGGCAGGGCCCGTCACGGCAGCAGCAAGGCGCCGATCTTCAGAGGCGGCGGCAAGGCGTTTGGGCCCAGGCCGAGGAGCTTTGCCATCGGCCTGCCGAAAAAAGTGAGGGCACTCGCGCTCAAGCACGCACTGTCGGCGAAGGCCAAATCCGAGACTCTTATCGTCATCGATAAATGCGAGCTGAAGGAGGCCAAGACCAAGGAGCTCAAGTCGCGCTTCGCGAAACTCGGCTTTGGCTCGGTACTGATCATCGACGGTGCATCGATACAGGAGGCCTTCGCCAAAGCCGCGCGCAATCTTCCGAAGGTCGACGTGCTCCCGGTGCAGGGCATCAATGTCTACGATATCCTTCGGCACGAGAAGCTGGTGCTGACCAAAGCTGCAATCGAGGCGCTGGAGGCGCGATTCAAATGAGTGCGCCCATCGCCTACGACGTGATCCTCGCGCCGGTCATCACCGAAAAGGCGACTGCCGTTTCGGAGTCCAATCAGGTCATGTTCAAGGTACGCCGTGACGCGACCAAACCGGAAATCAAAGCCGCCGTCGAGGCGCTGTTCAAAGTCAAAGTGCTCTCGGTCAACACGCTCAACCGCAAGGGCAAGACCAAGACCTTCCGCGGGATCAGGGGCAAGCAGCAAAACGTCAAGAAAGCGATCGTCAGGCTTGCCGAAGGCGACCGGATCGATGTGACGACGAGGATCTGACCGAGATGGCGCTCAAGAAATATAAACCGACTACGCCGTCGCAACGGCAGCTGGTGCTCATCGATCGCAGCCAGCTATGGAAGGGCAAGCCGGTCAAGACGCTCACCGAGGGGCTCAGCAAGTCCGGCGGCCGCAACAATCTCGGCCGCACCTCGATGTGGCACCGGGGCGGCGGGCATAAGCGGACCTATCGCAAGGTGGACTTCAAGCGCAGCAAGCTCGGCGTGCCCGCCACGGTCGAGCGGCTGGAATACGACCCCAATCGCACCGCCTTTATCGCGCTCATCAAATACGAGGACGGCGAGCTGTCCTATATCCTGGCGCCGCAGAAGCTGGCGGTGGGCGACACCGTGATTGCCGATGTCCGTGTCGACGTGAAACCCGGCAATGCCATGCCGCTCGCCAACATGCCGATCGGCACCATCGTCCACAATGTGGAGATGAAGAAGGGCAAAGGCGGTCAGATCGCGCGCGCCGCCGGCACCTACGTCCAGTTCGTCGGCCGCGACGCAGGCTACGCTATCCTTAGACTGAATTCCGGCGAGACCCGCATGGTGCCGGCCGAGTGTATGGCAACCATGGGCGCCGTCTCCAATCCCGACAATTCCAACGTCTCGGTCGGCAAAGCCGGTCGTATGCGGTGGAAGGGACGGAAGCCCGTGGTGCGCGGCGTGGCGATGAACCCGGTCGACCATCCCCATGGCGGCGGCGAGGGCCGCGCCTCCGGCGGCCGCCACCCGGTGACGCCGTGGGGCAAGTCTACCAAGGGCAAAAGGACTCGCTCGAACAAGGCCAGCGACAAGTTCATCCTGCGC
>Ga0209976_10000635_pt1 | contig 22325 bp, 19 predicted proteins | sample SumtaG_FD_182806 | JGI IMG/M metagenome (GOLD analysis project Ga0209976, IMG submission 182806) | Deep subsurface microbial communities from Indian Ocean to uncover new lineages of life (NeLLi) - Sumatra_00157 metaG (SPAdes) (version 2) | ecosystem: Environmental > Aquatic > Marine > Oceanic >...
GATTCCATCTTGGAGTATCCAACCTATCTGTTACAATATTAAAAATTTTATCTGGGGTTGTTTTAATTTCGATTTTTCTTTCTAATCTCGGCAAAAAACCACCTTGTAATGGAAATTCACATTATAATATGATAATTTACAATATATACATTTGTGTGCATTTAAATACTAAATACCTTGGATTATTCATGAATGAAATAAAGATATGTAAGAATTTTTTATTCTATTGATATGTTAGGTTAATATTTCTTTACAAAAGAATTGAAATATGAACACGTACAGATTAAAAAAGAGTTAAAAAAAATAAGACAAAATTATTTTTCTATGGTCGCCAATAATTTTTCGATCTCAGCTTGGATTACTTCTGGTTTCTTTGCCGTTTTACCTGCTATCGCGAGTTTCCTCTCTATAATTGGGCGATGCAAAGTATTCATTGCACAAAAGGGGATTTCAGCTACTTTACTAGGGTCATCTGGGTCGATAACTCCGTAATGGACAAGGCACTTACATACTCTATCGAGGTCGAAGTTGTAAGCATCCTGAAAATGCATACTGCTTATCAGAAGATTTTTCGTGTGCAAAAAGTTTGCCGCAGAATTGAAGTTAGGATTCATTATTAATCGAATAAACGATTGGTACGTTTTACTCGTGAGAATTTTAGCCGGAGATTTCATATAACGAGCCGAACCTGCGAAATAATATGCTTTAATTATTTGTCGATAACCGAGATCAGTCATGTCATCAACAAAATTTCCAATTTTAGAAAACACTGCTCCAAAACTCTCGAGATTTATACCTTTCAATAAACCTGTAGGTTTAGGAATTTTTCGGTCTTGAACCATATCCCATATTTTGTTTGACCATTTTATCAATCCTTCAACATTAAAATAAGTCTCAAGGGCATCCCATTCATCCTTGTCATTCACAATCATGATGGTGCAGAACCCGCAGTCGTTATGACTCGTCATGCTAAACGTGGGCATTTCGTCGAACCATGCGAGTAATTGAGTCATTTTTGCTGTCGTTGCTATGGGATAAAATTGTCCAATCGCGCCATTTGTATGTTTATTTATAGCATCTTTTAGATCGGAAGTAGTATATCTTATATCCATTAATTCTTCAAAGCTGATTCGTCCAGTCAGTGAAACTGGTTGGAAAATAATTCCCGAAACAACATCAGAATTTTCTTTAGCATAATCTAAAATATTACCAATTTGATTATCATTTACCCCTTTGGCAACAGTTGGGACTAGCACGACGCCAGAAAATCCAAGTTTTCGACAATTTTCAATAACTTTCTTTTTAAGAGGCCATAAATTCACGCCTCTAATCTTTTTCCAAACATCAGGGGCATCTGTAGCATCAAATTGAAGATAAATGGCATTCATTCCTGCATCCATGCATTTTTTTACAAGTTCTATAGATTTTCCAAATCTAACACCATTAGTGGTAACCATGAGTTCAGTGAATCCTAATTCCTTTCCTTTTCGAATAATCTCAGGAAGATCATCTCTCATGGTTGGTTCTCCCCCAGAAAGTTGTAATAAAACGGCAGGAATAGGTTTCATTGATCTGAAGTGTTCCATTATCCGTACAATTTCTTCATACGTTGGTTCTACGATGTAACCCTTAGCCGACGCGTTGGCAAAGCAGATAGGACATGTAAGATTACACCGATTTGTAATATCAATTAAACAAATATTAGGAGCGCTTTTATGATTACTGCATAGACCACAATCGTATGGACATCCCTTATTTTGGGCTTTAATTCCAGAAGACACATATTCAGGTTGAGTAGTAGTATTTATCGTGGAACCCATATCGTCTGTAAATGTTTGTTGCCATTTATAATCCTCTGGGTTATTGGACAATTTGTCCTTGAAATCTCCATGATCTTTACAAGTTTTCCTCATCATAACCCAGTTGGTTTCTGGATCGACGTAGATTTCGGCATGAATATGTTTTACACACTCTGGGCATATACTGGTAGTTGTTCGGATAATTTCAACCTCTTTATCAGAAGTTTTAGTAATTCCTTCAGTCATACGTATTAATATCTCTTATTAATTTATTTGTATTTAATTAAATATATGTTTTATTGAATAATTATTTTATTAATTAACTCATTACATGATTTAAATTTTATAAGATCGATCCTCCTATTATCGATATTATTAAAAAAGAATCAAATTCTTATTAAAATCGGTAATTTCGAAAAATAGAGAGAACTAAAAAAGCAGAAGAAGTAATTTTTCATATAATATCTAATTTTAAAATGTTTTGGAAGAAAATTAGTTTCAGATTCATTTTTAATTCGAATTTTTACAAGTTTTTCGTGATTAATCCTAATAGATCCTCCCATTGATTTATTCAACAAACGATATGCTACTTTGATTTCAACATAGCTGAAATCAAGAATACACGATCAAAATAAATTTTTAACTCTCTTAAAACAGCTGAATGTTAAAAAGGTGACTCCTGCCCTACGAGACGCAAATAAGCGTCGAAAAAAAATAGGGGAAGGAGGGCGAAATCAGAGTGTAATTGCTTACACTACCAAAAGACAAAAATCCAGGGTGTAGGCAGGAGTCTTATTTTGTATGTTTGTTTTTTATGATATGGGATGAATTCCTCGATTAGTTTATCTTTTTAATTGAGTATTACATCCATTTTTCTATCTTAAAATGTATATATCATTTGGAGTATATAAATTAAATTATTACAACTTCTAACTTATTTGCTGTAGCAATTATGAATTATAGAAAAGAAATATTAGAATAAAAAAGGATTCTTTATTTATTAAAAGAAAAAAAAATAATATCAATCATGTCTCATATTGGCAATAAAGAACAGACGGTGGGAAGACCTGAACCAGAATTTAAATTTGACATTGGAACGGTAGTTTGGATAGTAGTAGGCTTTATAGCATCCTGGTGGAATATGTTAATAATATTAGATTTTATGGAAATCTGGTCATATCTAACAATTATATTCACTACAATAATTCCTACTGTGATAATTGCTTTGAAGAATCGCCTTTGGGGGTATGGATACTTATTTGGATTCATGGTTGCTGGTATCCCATTTTCATTCTTAAATCCACCACATGGTGATTTATTTGTTGGATGGTATACATTTGCCACAGCTTTATTTATATTTATTATTCTTTGGTTAATTTTTTGGAGAGCGTGGAGATCTCTTTCATCTATTAAACAAGTATAAACCCATAAAAAATAGGAAATTGAAAGTTTACTAAATTAATCCTACTAAATAATAATTATCTGTTTACATTTAATACACACTTTGCCTTCACTTTTGGCAGTTTTAGCACAAATCAAGCAATATTCTGTTTTGCATGAAGGACATGTATAAACTTCCTCCCTGATATCGCCCTTGTGGAAAAGACATGAATTTTCTTTTATTTTTACAGATGGTGGGAGCACCGGGGGAGGTGGAATTTTTTTATCGCTCATCAAATCACTTTATTTTTTAGTTAGGATGATTTAAATCATAAAGTATTAGATAATAAAATCATTCATTTATGCCAATGTAGGGATGTCTTCGATTACAACGCTAATAACATTCGCAACAGACATAAATTTCTCTTTAATATCGTCGATGCTTATATTTTTAGAATCGATACTTTCTCCGATAAGGTATGTTTCATAAAAACATTTTTCCATTTCATAACACAAACCAGTTGTATGGAGTATCTCTTTACTTAACTCAAGGTCGTTTAACACGTTGGATATTCCTTTCACGAGATCCGGGGAAAATTCCTTCAATTTAACAAGGATTTTTTTAATATTTCTATTCTTCGTTGGGAAACAACTAATTTTAACTACATCTTCTCGTGATATAAAGATCAATAGGTAAAACGGTGAATTGAGGATTCCCTTTTTTATCTCTTCTGGAAATAAAGGATTATTATTTAATTCACTGTTGGTCAACGTAAGACCAATTGATATTTTATTTTTTTGGGCAGAATTATCAGTTTCCATAATAATCAAAAAAATGAGTCATTAAAAGTAATATTTTAGTGAAAATATATAAATTTTTTTTATTTTATATTTTTTAGATTTTTTGTATGGTTTAAATAGTTTACTTATATTATTAGTATTTCTTTATCCTCTTTTTAATTATAGATTCAGTAAACCAATTTGAAAAAAATCAAGTATTATTAGAATATTATTTATATTTTAAATTTAAAACCATTTTTCATCAAGTAATACCATTAATAAAATTAAACTGGTTAAAATATATCTTCTTTTTGAATATTAAAAATGACTTTCCTTGATGAATACGATACTCCTGATACAAAATTTGGGTTCAAGCTTGATAAGATAACTTCTAATGAATGTAGATTTCATGCTTTATACTTTTTAGATAATGAGACAGGAGCTTTACTTGTTAGTAATAGATATTCTAATAATCTTAGTTTTTTAAGAGACGATCTCATTTGTAGTTTTTTAAACGCAATTAATCTTTTTATTAGTGAATTAAAAGAAGGTTCGAAGGAAGAGCTTCTAGAAATAAATTTTAGAGATACGAGAATATTATATCAAAAAGAGGGTCGGTTATTGGTAATTGCCATAACTAAAAAAACTAATTTACAGGTTGAGCGAGGTATATTGCGTGAAATTGCTGAGGATTTTTATATCAGATTTAAAACTTTTATTAATAATTTCAATGGTGCTGTAGACCCCGCAGTTTTAAATTATAAAAAAAGACTAAAAAATATGAATTTAAATTCTTTATTTAAATTTAACATATATATCTAAAGATTTATATATCGTTTTCATCTTGTTCTCTTTTAGCTTTATCCACTTCAGATTCGAATTTTTCAACAATATCTTTAGCATCTGTCTTAATATCTATACGTTTATCAGTAATATCTCTTTCTTGCTCAATTTTATTTGCTTGCTTTTCAATTGTACTAAAGATTTTTTTGCCAACTTCTTGAAGATTAGGATGGAGTGCCGCACGTTGTTCGTCTAATTCACGCTGTTTTCCAACCCTAAAGGCTTTCTCACCAATTGAACCCTCTATTTTTTCTGCTGTCCCTACAATGTCCGGATGAAGAGTAGCACGTTGTTCATCCAATTCTCGTTGTTTTCCAACCCTAAAGGCTTTCTCGCCAATTGAACCCTCAATTTTTTCTGATGCACCAGCAATGTCCGGATGAAGAGTAGCACGTTGTTCATCCAATTCTCGTTGTTTTCCAACCCTAAAGGCTTTCTCACCAATTGAACTCTCTATTTTTTCTGCTGCACCAGCAATGTCCGGATGAAGAGTAGCACGTTGTTCATCCAATTCTCGTTGTTTTCCAACCCTAAAGGCTTTCTCACCAATTGAACCCTCTATTTTTTCTGCTGTCCCTACAATGTCCGGATGAAGAGTAGCACGTTGTTCATCTAATTCACGTTGCTTTCCAATTCTAAAGGCTTTCTCACCAATTGAACCCTCTATTTTTTCTGCTGTCCCTTCAATGTCCGGATGAAGAGTTGCACGTTGTTCATCTAATTCACGTTGCTTTCCAATCATAAAGGCTTTCTCGCCAATTGAACCCTCAATTTTTTCAGCTGTCCCTTCAATGTCTGGATGAAGAGTAGCACGTTGTTCATCTAATTCACGTTGTTTTCCAATTCTAAAGGCTTTCTCGCCAATTGAACCCTCAATTTTTTCAGCTGTCCCTTCAATGTCTGGATGAAGAGTTGCACGTTGTTCATCTAATTCACGTTGCTTTTCAACCCTGAAGGCTTTCTCGCCAATTGAACCCTCAATTTTTTCTGCTGTCCCTTCAATGTCTGGATGAAGAGTTGCACGTTGTTCATCTAATTCACGTTGCTTTTCAACCCTGAAGGCTTTCTCGCCAATTGAACCTTCTATTTTTTCTGATGTTCCTACAATATCTGGTTTTAATTCTTTCAGTTGAATTGCTGCTTCTTTTTGGCGGTCAATTCTAAAAGCTTTCTCATCAATCAAATCGGATATATGATCTTTTCCTTCCTCAAAAGACTTTTTCCTTTCCTCTTCAGTGTCTTTTAAATATTCAGCACGATCTTCCTTTTCCTTCTTGTAAATATCATCTACAAGTTTTTTCTGCTTCTCAATTTCTTCACTTGTTAAAGGTTTTTCATTCTCACCCAAAATTCTCACTATCGTAAATTAATTTAAATTTTTTTAAATATAATATTAAAATGCGTATTTAATTATTTTTATGTTCTTACTTTTAGAATGATTCTACAGAAAAAAAAATACTACTAATATACAGACAAACTTCATTTATACATAAACTACTTTATTGGAATAGGGTCCAAAGAATCATCAGAGATATGATCCATCAAACTTAGCATTGTTAATTGCATTGTAAGCATTTCCATAACTTCTAAGTTTATCTTTTTAGATTTCTCAGATTCTTTTGTTAAATTATATTTTAGAAGCAATCTATTAAACTCTATATTTAATTGTTCTTTTAAACCTTCTTGATTTTCAAGGTTGATACTTTGAGATTTTAACCATGTATCAATATCTTTTTTAATCTGTAATTCAGTTTCATTATTCAAGTTGTATGTAACCTCAATTGGATTTACTTTTTTTAATTTATTTAGATATGTAATATCTTCATAGACAGGTTTAAGTAATAATCCAAGGTTCATAATTAATGGTTGCGTTTGGAGTTTTTCTAAAGAATCTGTTAAATATTCTAAAACTTGATCTTTCTGGGTAAGTTGTGAGTAATTAATATATTCTTGAATAAAATGCATGATTGAATTTTTTATTAGTAATTCCTCGAAATCAAAAACATTATCGAGTCTAATTTCAAGCGTACTGTTAATACTGGAATATAAAGAACTCATAAATGGTTTTATTTCTTTAAATAGGGAAAATTTAGTGATAAAGCTTAAAATATCGCCAACAATTTCGAGTTTATTTTCTTCTGGCTCTGATTTAAAAATCCTATTGATATTTCGTTCCAGATCGAAATTTTCATCAGAGATTGACAATGTTTGCTTTATCTCTGAATAAATAGAACTTAAATCCATAAATATTTATTTGTTAATTATCTTTAAAAATATTTTTGTATTATTGTGAAAAAGTTATTATAAAAGAAAATCTTTGTTGAAAATTTGGTTAGTTTTTATTTTGTATTATAAAGGAGTCAATGCTCTACTACCATTTTTATTAGCCTCATCAATAAGCGACATTAACTCTTCTGTCGAAATTGAAGGGACTAGATCAAACACTGTCATTTTTGATAACTTCAATTCCGCCTTTACTGTTTCAGCTAAATTATTACAAGCCCCTGAAAAAAATACTTTTCTCTTACCAAATTCTTTCAGAAGTTTTTGACCAACTTCATCAACTGCACAGTATCCTGCTACCAAACCTTTAGTATATCCTTCCTCTTTTAGTTGCTCTACAAGATCGTCATCATGTCCCTTTCCCATAACAAGGAACCAACCGCCTTTAAATTTTTCAACATGATCAAAAGCAAGCACTTGTAACGTTGCCAGTGGATTATTTTGACACCCTTCTCTACATAATAGTTTTTTACCTTTTATGATCTTAACGTCATCTGGAAACTTTTGACGCAAGTCCCACGGATATTTCTCTTTATAATCAGCTAGATCTTTTCCAATGACTTCAATCTTACTTAAATCACCCTCGCCTAATCCTCTCTTATTTGCAATTCTTAGATGTGGAACGTCTTTAATGGAAAAACCGAAAATTCTCGCCCCAACAACATCTACGGCTAACGTATCCCTTCCTCCGATTAATATTTTAAAAGGAATGACTAATTTATCCTCCCATGCTGTGGGTGGATAATGTCCATGGATAGTTCCTTCAGTACCATCTATAAGAGTTAAATCTGGTTTTATTAATTCGTATGTATCTACAAGTTTAGAATGTAAATTATAATTATGATCTTTACCCCTATCAGCATGCTCGGGAAAACCCCATTGATTTTTTATTCCTAAAGTGACTACTGTCATGCTATGAGTTTTTAATTTTGGGATGTTAATGTATGTAATTTTATCTCTGTTTTCCATTATTTTAACAACCGTTAGAGGTAATCTAAAGGTTTTCAAATTATAACCTTTAGGATCTTCCTCGATTGATGGTTTTCCTTTAAATTCGAAATTTTTCGTATCTTCCTCGTCTAAATAAATAATTTTTGCACCTGTCTGCTCACATACATCTTTAAACCCGTTAAGGGCAAAAACTATCCTAGTCATATTTGCTTGAGTGGAATTCTCCATTACATAAACATCCGCTCCTTTTTCCTTAAAATACTCAATAATAGTTTTTAATACCTGAGGAGAAGTGAAAGAATGTTTTTTAGAATCTATACCATTTGGTTTGAGATATATTTTTTTAGATTCTTTTAATATTGGTCCACTAGAATCTTCAATCTTAGAAAGAATATCATTTACGGCAGTGCTAATATCTTCATTTATTTCGCTAATATATACTTTAGTCATTTTTATAGTTTTCATTAGTTTAACTACTATGAGAAACTTATTATTTTCACATTATTTAACAATTTTTCAAATTAATAGTTTATATGATCAACTATCATCAAAACAAGAAATGCTATGATTAATATTTCAAAATGAAAAAAATTAAATAGAAGGCGAAATTTCAGATTTCATATATATTTCATTTTGAAAAAAAATATTTCTTCTTTCGAAAACAGAAAAAATGTGGCCTAAACATTTTAATTTCTTTGGAAATTTCATGCGTGAATTGGCTACAATATTCATATTTAACACAATTAAAAATTGTCCAAATGGGCTTACTTATTACGATTTAAAGCAGTATGGAGAAATCCCACATTCAAAAATATATCGACTGATGAAAAAATTAGAAGAAAAAGGAGATCTAATTAAAAGAGATGATATTAGTGTTGAAACTGGTAGACCTAAACATTTATTTTTTCTATCTAAACAAGGAAAGGCAAGGCTCAGCGATCTTAGGGAGAATCTTGGAAAATATTTTGAATTTATTAAAGAAAGATTTCCCTCTGCAAAAGGTGATTTTGATCATGAAGCTTTCCTAAAAGAAGCAACATTTAAAGTTTGGAGCAGCCCAGTAGAACATATCATCCAGAAAGATATCTCAAATGAAAAGAAACTCAAGATCCTATCGAGGATGGAATCAGACATAATTACAATGCTTGAAAAAATCCGAAAGGAGAAAAAGAAATTAGATAGTCTTCAGAATGAATTAAAATGAGAAAATAAACGAAAAAATAAAAAAAGAGATGCTCAATTAAATGGGATCAGTTAGAATGATATTTAAATATTGGCTTAAATCCAAAAAAGAATTCTGGATTTCTGCGGGTTATCAGATTCTGGCAACTATATTTGCACTAATGACACCACTTTTCATAGGTAGAATAGTAGGTGGCTTAGTAGCCCCGACATCCTTAAATCTGCCTAGATTATGGTTTTATTTTATTCTTATTTTATTATTTGCTACCTTGAGTTTCTTAGCAAATAGAGCCGGAAGACTTCAAGGAGCTGTTGTAGCATCTGCTGCAGCCTATCATCTACGTGCAGATATTAGTAATGCTATTTATCGTCAATCTTTTTCTTACTTTGATAAAACAGAAACGGGACAATTAATTGCACGAGCAACTTCAGATGTTGAAGAAACTCAAATGATTTTTGGAATGGGTTTTGCTCTAGGTCTTCAGGGAACGTTTCAATTAATTGGAGTAGTTTTTGCTTCAATTTTATTAAATTTCCAATTAGCTTTGATTTTTATTATAATAATGCCAATTTCGCTTTTATCATCATTAATATTAGCAAAAAAGATGAGACCTATTTATTACGAGACCCGAGAAAGCTTCGGGGAATTAACAAATACAATACGTGAAAATATTATTGGAGCTCAAGTTGTGCGTATGTTCAGCAACCAAAATAAAGAACTTAAAAAGTTTACAACTAATAACAAGAGATTTTTCAACGCTAGCGTAAAAACAGCTAAGTTTAATTCATTTTACATGCCTTTAAATTATGTTATAATCGGTTTTACAATGATTTTCCTGCTATATTTAGGTGGAAATATGGTTATCCAAGGACAAATACAGTTTGACACCTTAGTATCATTTCAAGGTTATCTTGGTATAATGCTTTTCCCATTAGTCATGTGGGGTCAAATCATGATGATGTATGTCCAAGCAGATGCGGCATTATCTCGTATTAGGGAAGTTATTGAATCCACTCCCGATGTAAAAGATTTACCTGATGCACTCTCTATTGAATCCATGAAAGGAGACGTGAAATTTGAAAATGTCTCTTTTGGCTATACTTCTGAACATAGAGTTTTAAAAGATATTACTTTTGAAATTCCTAATGGAAAAAAATTAGCCATTATCGGTACAACTGGGTCTGGTAAATCAACTATAATTAATTTATTACCCCGATTTTACGAAATTAATTCGGGGATGATAAAAATTGATGATATTAACATACAAAAATATTTATTAAAGGATTTACGGAAAAATATTGGCATTGTGTCGCAAGAAACATTTCTATTTAATAAAAGTATTGGAGAAAATATAGCTTTTGGAGTAGAAAACGCTTCTCAAGAAGAAATTGAAGAGGCGGCCAAAAATGCGAACCTACATGATTTTATTATATCTCTTCCGAAGGGATATGATAGTATTGTTGGAGAAAGGGGAACTCGTTTATCTGGTGGGCAAAAACAGCGCCTTTCCATTGCCCGTGCTATAATTACAAAACCGAGTATCTTAATTTTTGATGATTCAACGAGTTCTGTAGATGTTGAGACTGAAGCCAAGATCCAAAATGCCTTGGAAAGAATAATGAAAGACACAACCACAATTATCATCACCCAACGTATTTCTACAATCCGAAATGCAGATAGAATATTGGTTTTAGATAAAGGACGAGTTGTTGGATATGGAACACACCAAGAATTGTTTGATGGAAATGTGTTATATAAACAAATCTACGAAACTTTGTTTCATAAGCAGAAAACCAAGACAGATGTTGAGAAAATAACAGTAAAAGGAGGAGTTTAAAATGAGTGTAAAAGAACAAAATAAAAAGAAAGAACCTGAGAAAGAAATTCGACAACCTAGGGCAGGAGGCCATGGAAAGTTTTTATTTGATGAAGACAATAAAAATTTGGATAACCCTAGAAAAATATTATGGAAATTTCTATTTTCATATCTAAAACCTTTTCGAGGATCCTTTATACTATTCTTAATATTAATGCTAATTGGTACAAGCATAATGTCAATGAGTCCAATAATCTCAGCATTAATTATTGATAAGGGGATTATAACTCAAAATTCTGAGTTCGTTCTTAATATGAGCATGATTTATTTATTCTTAATGCTTTTTATGGCAATTTCCACATATATTTCGCAATATGGCATGATGAAAGTCTCCCAGAACGTTGTGTTTAAAGTAAGAAATGATTTATTTTTTAAATTGCAAGATATGTCTTTGACTTATTTTGATCAACATCCTTCGGGGGATATAATCTCAATTACTACAAATGATATTGATCAGCTGAATCAATTAGTAGGAGGGCAATTTGTGATGATTATTAGTGGTTTTTTATCAATTGTACTTACAGTAATTATAATGTATATTCTCAATCCACTTCTAGCTACTATAGGTTTAATTATATTCCCTATATTCATCATAATGCTAAAAGTATTTAAAAAAGTTATCACTGGCGTATTTAAAAAGACAAGGGAAAGTATTAGCAAAGTTACTACTTCTGTACAAGAGAATATCGCAGGAGCTAAAGTGGTACAATCTTATGGGCAAGAGAAGAAGGCAACATCTGAATTTGATGAAGCCAATACAGAAAATTACAAAATAATGTTAAGAGTTAGAAGAATAATGTCTGTATTCTTTCCTTTAATAGGTTTTATTACTTCAATAATTACGGCAAGTGTTATTCTTATAGGAGGGCTTTCAGTTTTGGGTAACGTATCTATCTTTGGAATCACTGTTTCTGTAGGTGTTTTGGCTGCTTTTATTAGCATCTTAGCTCAATTCTTTAAACCATTCATGAGTTTAATGCAGGTTCAGCAAATTATTGAAGCCGCTTTAGCAGCTACAGACCGAATTTATTCGTTATTAAAAGAAGGAGTAGAAATCCCTGATCCAGAAAACCCTGAGAGCCTATCGGGGATTAGTGGAGAATTGGAGTTTAAAGATGTAAGTTTTGGGTATATTTTTGAGAATGGAGGAGGTGAAGAAAGTATAAATAAAGAAGTTCCAACACCTCAAATGAATAACATGGAAAAGATGATGAAAAAAAACCCAATGATGAAAAGAGCTTTTGAAGCTATAAAGGCGTTCCCTGAACCTTATTCTTCATTTATGCTAAAAAACATGGTGAAAATTCCACCTAATATTCAGCAAAAGCTATTCATGAACTTAATGGGAAGCAAACCTGACGAAATCCCTCAAAAAATCGATAAAATCTTAGCAGAATTCCATTTTGCAGTACCAAATACAGAAATGGCATTAAATCACCCCGAATATAAAACATCATTTGATGAATCTGAGAAGGATCCTGAAGTAAAACCTCAAACATCCCAATTAAAGATGATGCAACAAAATCCAATGATGAAAAGAGCATTTGATGCTATGAAAGCGTTTCCTGAACCTTATTCTTCGTTCATGCTAAAAAATATAATGAAAATTCCACCTAACATTCAACAAAAACTATTCATGAATTTAATGGGAAGCAAACCTAACGAAATCCCTCAAAAAATCGATAAAATCTTAGCAGAATTCCATTTTGCAGTACCAAATACAGAAATGGCGAAAAATCACCCTGAATATGAAACATCATTCGACAAAAAACCTGTACAGGATCATGGAGGAAAAACGCCAACAAAGGAAGAATCATCTATGCATGGAATGTCTGCAGGAGGAATGGGTGGGATGATGCCTATGAGTCCTGAATTTATTTCAATGATGGCTAAAAATCTAGGAAAAATGCTAAGTGGTAAATCAAGTTCAATGCAATCTGGGGGAGGCGGGATGAGCGGAGGCGGAATGAGCGGAGGCGGAATGGGAGGCGGAATGAATGCGCCATCACCACAGTCTCTTGCTCGAATGCTTGCAAGCATGCCTATTCCCGATGAGTTATTTCAAGACTTTCCACAAATAGTTAAAGATGCGATTATTGAGCAGAAAAAACTAATTCATCATGAGCAATCAAAAGGATACGTATTAAAAGACGTGAATTTTAAAATAGATCCTGGGACTACTTTAGCAATAGTTGGGGAAACTGGTGCGGGAAAAACAACTACAATAAAGTTACTCTCTCGTTTTTACGATGTAAATAAGGGTAGTATTTTTATTGACGGAGTAGATATTAGAAATGTCAACAAAAAAGAATTAAGAGATTTGATAGGTTTAGTACCCCAGGATGCGTTCATTTTTACAGGAACCATTAGAGAAAACCTCCTTTATGCGTTTGATATGATTACTCCTGAAATTGAGAAAAAAATGATAGAGGTTTCAAAATTTCTTGGTTTACACAACTTTGTTAACACGTTACATAAGAATTACAATACCAAGCTAAAAGAGAATGGTTCAAACATTTCAATTGGTCAGCGTCAATTAATTGCATTTGCTCGGGCATTGATCACCGATCCAAAAATTTTAGTTTTAGACGAAGCCACATCTTCAGTTGATCCTTACACAGAAACTCTAATTCAAGATGCACTTGATAAAGCCCGGGAGGGACGAACTACTATTATCATTGCCCATCGGCTTTCCACTATTAAAAATGCTGATCATATTATTGTGCTAGGTGCTGAAAAGCACAATATAATAGAAGAAGGAAATCACGAGAAATTATTATCCTTAAACGGGAAATATAAGCGACTTTTAGAAATGCAATATAAAGATATTGGGGATTAAAGATTAATAACACCTAAATTTTTCACATCTTAATCCAAAATCCTTGCTAAATTCTAAAAGCTTTTCTTCTTTTAATTAATAAATATTAACAATTATGGTGTTTCATAATTCCATACTTCGAATATTCAGGAAATCAAATCTTTTACCAACTTAAAGATAATAATTCTTCTAAAACCCTCATTCTTATCCATGGGGCAGGTGGCAATTCTAATATTTGGAATAACCAACTCTATTTAAATATTGATTATAATATTATTGCTCTTGATTTACCATCTCATAATAAATCAAGCACTTTTAAGGAAATTACACTAGATTTATATGTTGATGTAGTTAGGAAACTAGCTGGTTCATTAAATCCTGAAAAATTAATTTTGGCTGGACATTCCATGGGGGGCGTTGTTATCCAAGAATATTATTTCAGGCACCCAACAGAAGTTTCTGCTTTAATTTTATGCTCTACCGGTGGAAAGATGCGAGTACATCAATTTATCTTTAATTCTTTAAGAAATAATTTCCAAGAATATTTAGATTTTTTACGAGTTAACTCCTTTTACGAAAAAACACCTAAAGACATTATAGATGAGTCACTTTTGGAGACCTCACAAACAAACCCAGAAGTAACTCATAGCGACTTCGAGATCTGTAATAAATTTGATACTTTAAGTAAAACTGACTCTATCGAAGTTCCTTGTTTAATAATCTGTGGTAAAGCTGATAAATTGACTCCTGTTAAATATTCTGAATATTTTCATGAAAAAATTAAAAACTCAGAACTCCGTATAATTGAAAATTCTGGTCATAGTGTTATGGTAGAAGAACCTAAACAAGTAAATATTGCAATAGAGAATTTTATTAAAAATTTTTAAAAAAACTAAATAACCTAAATTATAGGCTCGTTAATGAAAATCCTAGTTTTTTCATGGGAACGATAGTTTTTACTTCCTACCAAGCCCATAGAGATGGCCTTTGTGTTCAATAATTTCTATGTTTTTCGCACCTGCGCCAGCTAATTCCTTCCTAAATTCTTCTTCAGTATAAAATATTATTCCAGTATAGACATCTTTAACTTGTTTAAGAAAAATATTAAAAAATGGGTGTTCTATTTTCGGAAAGTCAATAAAACTGTGAATGATAATAACCCCATCATTTTTGGTAATTCTGACAGCTTCCTTTAGAATGGTGCTCTTTGTCATTCCATATAAATTGGCATTTTTATAATGATAAGGAATGAGCACGGCATCAAAAAAATTATCAGATTCTCTGATTGTGTCATTAAATAAAGATGTATATTGGATATTGTGTAACCCGTATTTAACTACATTTTCGAAAACTTCTTTTTTGGATAGAAGAAACAAATTATCTGTTATACTATGGGAAACATTAATGGATTCAAAATTAATGAAATTATCGAACCATATAAATAACATCGTGCCTAATTTTTTACGTCCAATTAGTTCATTAACTTTTTTAATAACGTCAGTTAAAAGCCTATTTTGCTCAACCATTAACAATCCTGTCTTAATGATGTATTTAAGTACATTAGTATTGAGAATTTCTGTATATTCAGTTGCTTCAACAGATTCAACCCTTTCTTTATTTATTCTGTTAAATTTTACTAATCCCTTTTTTTCCAAATTTTCTAAGTTATTGTAAAGACTTGAACTTGAGAATTTCTTTTTACTTTGGATAAATTTATAAAATTTTTGTCCACTAGGAGTAAGATCTTTAAAATTAATCGAACTGGTTACTTTTTTCTTTTCACTTTCGAGAAATTGAGATACCTCATTATATAAATTATGCCGTATTACTGGTCTACCGTGCCTTAATAATATCTGCAACATTATCAATTCAACAATGGATAGATGTGAAACGTCAGTAATTGAAAAACCTTTAATTGGAGAGGTTTTTTCATTTAAGTTTGTCATAATAGTCGAGTAGTTAATTGATGAGTCAAAACAAGTTAGAATGTTTGAGAAAGAGGAAACAGAAACTTTAGTAAAAATTCTGAGCAACATGATAAGATTACTTCAATTTAACTTCCTAGCTCCTTACTTTTTTGTTGATTTTTATTACAAAGAAAATATTTATAACTCAATATTTACACCCATAAATAAATTATAATTCAAATTCCATGAATTTATAAAATAAGTTGAGGATATATAATGAATTGGTTTTATTTAATTAGTGGATTACTCACAGTATTAATCGCAGTAGCTCATGCAATCTGGGGCGAAAAACAAATCATACCTGAATTGAAGGAGTCAAAGTTATCCGAATTAACTGAAGCAGGATTTTATATTTCTTATCACCAGATAACCATTACTCTATTAGTAAGTGGTATAGCTCTAGTGATAGCATCAATGCTTGATAATACAGTAGGGATAATTCTTGCATTTTTCGTTTTAATCATAATAATCGGAAATATCTCAGTCTTTATAGCTATTTCCCTCTCGAAATATAAAAGTGCGTTTAGTCAAACAGTTCCTCAGATAATAATATATTCAATTATGGTTTTACTTATAATTCTGGGTCTTTTCCTCTAAATTTCAAAATCCAATTTTATATTTTTTTTTATTCTAAGATGCGTATTTATACTTATGGGCCTTTTCAATCTAGGCGTTTAGGACTCTCATTGGGCATAAATGTTTTATCTTCTCATAAATTATGTACATATAATTGTGTTTATTGTGAAATTGGGTTAACAAGAAGAGAAAATCTTGTTTCACCAGAATATAGAGTTAAATTACCACCCTCACATAAATTTAGAAAAGAACTGAAATCGATTTTAAGATATGTCCCACATTTAAATTCAATTACTTTTGGTTATAATGGAGAACCTACTCTTAATGAAAACTTATTAGATTTTCTAAAAATTGTTAAAGATGTAAGACGTGAGTTACCGTGGGATGATCAAAAACCTACACTTACATTATTTACGAATTCAAGTACATTACATTTTGATGAAATAAGAGAAAGAGTAAAACAGTTCGAATTAGTTCTAGCAAAAATCGATGTGGTAATAGACAATGATTTTAAGAGAATTAACCGCCCACATCATAGCACACCTAAAGTGGAAGATTTAATTAAAGCATTAGTAAAACTAAAACAAATAATGCCACAAAAACACAAATTAGCGATTCAATGTTTAATATTTAATTCATATGAAAAAGATTTCGTAGCAAACAACACCCAAAAAAGTATATCCGAAATAGCTCGTGCTTTGAAATGCATAAAACCAGATATTGTACAAATATATTCAATTGCAAGAATTCCTGCTGAATATTTTGTATATAGCTTAAGTGAGGAGAGGAAAAAGGAAATAGAGAATATCTTTAAATTATATGTTAACGATAATAACGTGGATATAAGGTGCTATTAAATCCAGAAAAATTTTAAATTCAATGAGCATACTAAGATATAATTAAGATAATCAAGTAATAATATTAGATAACTTGATGAAAAGAAGCCATGGAGGAAAAATTCATAGTTGGTGTTGATATTGGAGGAACTTGGGTGCGAGTCGCTATCAGTACAAAAGATTTAAAAGAAGAAACTATCAAAAAAAGAAAAGCAAATACACCAAAAGATAATAAATATTCTATAAGTGCCACTGTATGCAATATGATTTCGGACTTATTAAGTGAGAACAATATAAACCAAACTCAATTATTAGGAATAGGAGTTGCTACGGCTGGGCCTTTAAACATAGAAAAAGGAGAGGTTTTTAACAACTCAAATTTAGGATTTAGAATAATTCCACTTAAAGAACCAATAGTAGAAAGATTCCCTGAGGTTCCTTTATATTTCATAAATGATTGTAACGGAGCAGTTTTAGGTGTTCATTATTTTGAAGCAGAAACTAATGAAAAGGAAAATTTAGTATATATAACAATGTCTACCGGAATTGGAGGAGGGGCAATATGTAATGGCCATTTGTTATATGGAAAAGAGGGAAACGCTGCGGAGGTAGGACATGGTATCGTTGAACCGAAGAGTAAATCGCAATGTAATTGCGGTGCTTATGGATGTTGGGAAGCGTTTAGTTCTGGAACAGGCGTAAAAAATCGGGCACTAGAATTTTTAAAAGAGGGTGACATAAATGCTGATATATTGATGAAGGAGGTTGATAGCGATAAATCAAGGATTACAGCAAAAGAAATCTTTAAAGCTGCTAGAATGGGAGATGAATTATCAAATAAAATCGTAAATGATTGTGTATTCTATTCAAAAGTAGGAATTGGACTGGTTAACAATTTCTTTGATTGCACAACTATATATTTTGGAGGTGGGATGATGAAAGATAAAGAACAAATTCTCCCACCCTTGATTGAGCAATTCAAAAAAGATTCTATAAAATTTACTATTAATCACCCACCTAGATTAAAATCAACGAAATTTGAGGATGAAATAGGGTTAAGAGGTGCATTAGCTCTTGTTAAATATAAACATGAGAATCATAAAGTTCTCTCATAAAAGAATTAGGAGAATTTATATTGGAAAATAATAATTTAATTTTTACTCTTAGCGGGATCAGGGGAATAGCGAATAAAGATCTAACTTTTGATGTAGTTAAAAGGATTACTATTGCATTTGGATTATGGTATGAAGAAAAAGATAGAAAAATCATAATTGGCAGAGATACAAGACCTAGTGGGAAAATTATAGAAAAAGCAGTAATCGAGGGATTAACATCAACTGGTTTTGAAATTACTAATGTTGGTATTTGTCCTACACCTTTAATTATTCATGCAAAAAATAAATTGAAAATTCCAGCAGGCATAATTATTACAGGATCTCATAATCCTCAAGAATGGAATGGACTTAAAATTTTATCATCAAATACATTTTTAAATAGCATTGATCTACAGAAAATCTCAAGCAAATTAAAAGAGGTTAATTTAGATTCTTATCATGTAAATAACCAGATTCCCGCTAAGAATGTAAAAGTAATGAATCCTATTCCCGAGTACCTCTATGATTTATCCTCATTTATTGATTTTAAAGAAATTAAAGAAAAAAATAACCTTAGAGTGGTTCTTGATACGGGGGCAGGAACTAGTAAACTTGTCATACCCCAAATGCTTACTGACTTAGGCTGTAAAGTAAAACAGATTAATAATGAGTTTCTAATTAATAGAGATTTTCCAAGAGAAATTGAACCTATTGAGAATAACCTTAAAGATTTGATGATGGAAGTCTGGCAAGGCAGATATGATGTTGGTTTTGCTCATGATTCGGATGCTGACAGAATGGCAATTATCGGAGAGAATGGTGTATGTTATCCAGAAGATGTAGGTCTAGCACTCATCACAGAACATTTTTTAAATGATCTCAGTAATATTGAGAGTGAAATTTTTTTTGTAACTAATATCGCATCCTCCTTAATGTTTGAAGCTATTGCTGAGAAATACGATGTGCATGTAATAAGAACTCCCGTAGGAGAGAGATATTTAACTGAAAAGATGGATACATTAATTCAAAAAGGAAAGATGGTCCAAAAACAAAATATAGTTTTTGGGGGAGAAGGTTCTTGTGGTGGCATAATGTTTCCACAGTTTAACAAAGCTAGAGATGGTATTTTTGCAGCTGCAAAAATCATTGAGCTCCTAGTTAAATCAGGAGAAAAGATATCAAAACTTGTATCTAAACTTCCAAAATACTATTCTCATAGAGAAAAAATCTCAATTAATCATAAAAACATTAAATTTATAATTAAAACTATAAAAAAAGAATTATTAGATGAGGGAGAAAAAGTCAATCAGATAAATTCTGATCTAAGATTTGGCAAAGAAAATGAATGGTTTGTTCTAATCCATCCCTCAAATACAGAACCAGTTATAAGAGTGATAAGCGAAGCGAAAAGAAAATCATTAGCTAGAGTTTATTGTGAAGCTACAACTGAATTAGTGAAGTTAGTTATTTCAAAATTATAGAATTTAATTTCTTCGATTCACATTAATTAAAAATTACTTTTTTCTGGTTTTTATAAAAAGCCTATTTATCTAATTTGTTTATTATTTTTTTAGCTAATTTTTTTCCTACTATTTGAATTATCTCTTCATTTGAAGCCTTTTTGATATTCTCAACGCTTCCAAAATGTGTTAGCAATTTATTTCTCGTAATTGGCCCAATTCCTTCTATATCATCTAAAATTGAAAAAATTAAACGTTTTTTCCTTTGCTTTTTATGTAATCTTAATGCCACCCTATGAGATTCATCTCTAATTCTTTGAAATAATTTTAATGTGGGAGAGGTATTTGGAAGATTAAACAGTTCTTTTTGTTCTGGAATGTATATTTCCTCATATTTTTTAGCTAATCCTATAATTGGAATATTAAGCCCTAATTCTTTTAAAACAGACACTCCCGCATTTAATTGTCCTCTCCCTCCATCAACTAATATTAAATCGGGCAAAGTTAAATTTCGCTCTAAAAGCATTTTATATCTTCTTCTAATAACTTCCTTCATCATCGCAACATCGTCAGGAGTAGATTTAGATCTAACTTTAAAGTGCCTATAATTTTTGTTATATGGTTTTCCGTCAAGGAAATAGACCATTGAGCCAGTTGCATCAATGCCTTCAATATTTGAAATATCAAATCCCTCAATGATCCTAGGTAAGGAGGGTAAATTCAAGAGTTCTTTTGTATCTTCCAAAATTTTTTCTCTGAATTCTTCGTCATCCATTTTAATTTCTTCCATCTGTATTTCTTGGTTTACCATAACTCTAGCATTTTTATTTGCTATTCGTAATAAACTTATTTCATATTCATCTAAAGGAATTCTTATCTCGATATCTTCTTTTAAATCTCTTAGGAACGATTTTAGTATTTTAAATCTCTCATTTAACTGTGGTATAATTATTAATTCTGGTAATTGAGTTTTAAACTCTTGATAATATTGTTCTAAAATAGAGTTCAAAATCTCATTCTTTTGGACGAGTTTCTCCTTTATATTAAAAGTGAATGAACTTTTAGTGAAGATCCTACCTTCTCTGACATGGATAATGACAGTAGCTATATATTTATCTTCGTTAAAAACCCCGATAATGTCTTTATTTGCTTCGTGATCCATTAATACGTGTTGTTTGTCAGTAGCATGATCAATCGCTTCTAATTTATCACGCCAGTAAGCTGCTAATTCGAATTTTTGATTTTTCGACGCATTATGCATTTTTTTTCCAATATTCTTTTTTAATTCGGAAGTTTCACCTTTTAAAAATAATTCAATTTTATGAATATTTTCTCTATATTCCTTTTCTGTAATACCGGTATAACAGGGGGCTGGGCAAAGATTTAATTGAAAATACAAACATGGACTCTTTTTTTTCCTAATGGGTTTTTTGCATGAACAGTAAGGAAATATTTTTCTTAGATCTCTTAATATTCCTAGAATCTCTTTTTTATCAGTAAATGGCCCTATAAATATGTTCTCTTGGGAGTATTTCTCAGGATTTCTAAGTACACGAATACGAGGGAATATTTCAGAATAAAAAATTGCCACCCAAGGGTAAGATTTCGAATCCCTCATAATAACGTTAAAACGTGGAAGATGCTTTTTAATTTGAATATTCTCTAAGATTAATGCTTCTTTTTCATTTTCGGTAACAATGTATTCAATGTTATGAATATTCTTTACTAACTCCTTGATTTTTTCCTCATAAAATGGGTCCGAATAAGTGGTTTTTAGGAAATATTGATTTACCCTTTTTTTTACGTTGATAGCTTTTCCTATATAAATAACTATATTCTTCTTATCGAGAAATAGGTAAACACCAGGTTCATTTGGTAAGCTTTTTCTTTGTAATTCTAAATTGGGCATGTTTACAATACTATTTTAGAGAATTTAAGAGTTAAATGAGAAATTAAGCCTATATACATTTATAATAGAAGAGTTTAATATTTTATTGTTATAATCATTAAAATAATTGTACTCAGAATGTAAATTTTAGAGAATTACCAAACCTATAAATGTTGAATAAAACAATTGATAAATGATCATGGTAAAGATTAGAATTTGCCCAAAATGCAAGGAAGCAACTTTAAGAAACGCTGTTAATATTTCCGGGTGGTTAGCACCTGATATGTATGAGTGTACTACCTGTGGTTATAATGGTCGATTTTATGTTGAGGTCGATTCTAGTGATTATAAATTGGATAAAGAAAAAGCCCCTAATAATGATAATAGTTTTCAAAAAGGTGAATAATGAATCAATTAATCAAAGATGCAGAAAAAATTAAGTCTTTAGAAATACAAGGTGCTACTAATGTAGCTATTAGAGCAATCGATTTTTTGAGTAATTACGCAAAAAGATTAAAAGATGAGAGTGTAGAGGCTTGTTTTGAAAGTCTTTATAAAGCAATTGATATCTTGATGAATACAAGACCGACC
>Ga0209976_10000636_pt1 | contig 22315 bp, 16 predicted proteins | sample SumtaG_FD_182806 | JGI IMG/M metagenome (GOLD analysis project Ga0209976, IMG submission 182806) | Deep subsurface microbial communities from Indian Ocean to uncover new lineages of life (NeLLi) - Sumatra_00157 metaG (SPAdes) (version 2) | ecosystem: Environmental > Aquatic > Marine > Oceanic >...
ATCCGGCGGGCGTTCTGGTCGTCGGGGTTGAAACGTAACCAATCCGTCAGAATCCGCGCTGCCTGTTCGGGATGACCGGTCTGTTGATATATCCCGACTAGATCGCCCACTACCTGGCCGTTCAGGGGGTGTTTTTGATAAACATTATCAAAGATAGCCTGGGCCGTCTCCCAGTCATTCAACTGCCGACTATACATCAGGCCTATTCTCAGATGATCCCTGGGCACCAGGCGGAATCGCGGTGGTATCGCCGTCAAGCGGCGACGCAGCTCAGTCGTGTCTCCCGCTTCGCCGTAAAACTCTCCTACCTGGAAGTAGAGTTCCTTGTTTCTGATAGGAATTACCGACTCCGGGATGGTGACTGCCAGGGTGTCCAGAACGGCTTTTGCCTGCTCTTTCTGACCATTGATAATCCCGTCCAGAGCCAACTGTAGGAAACTGGCCCGCAAGTTCTGCATCAACCGCTGGACATTGGGATTGAAGTATATCGAGGGGTCGTCCAGGTTGCGATAACGGTAGACCTCGAGCAGGTTATGGCGCAGCCGTTCGATATTGATGGAACGGGCAGGATTGGGCATAAGCTCGTAAGCCAGGCCCTGCATTTCCAAGTACTTGTCCAGGCCGATTTTATTTTCGGGGGCCACCGTAACGGCGAAATAAATCGGCCGGGACCAGTTCACATCTCTGATCATCTGGACGATCATCCGATCCTGAACGCGCAGAAACCGCCCCGCGTAGGTGGGTTTGAGTGTCCACTCTATGTAGCCCGTTTCGGTGTCGGGATCATTCACCGGGAGGCGTACACTTTTCTTCTCCCACGGGATGGGGGTCATCTGCCTGATCGCCTCATCGGTGAGCGACAGGGGGATCGTGGGCTCGAAGTCCCGGAGCTGACGGATATACCAATCGGTGTTCAGCAGGCTCAGGTTAACTACCCGGACATCCTTGCGAATCCCCTCCACCTCCTGGAGGTACCATAGGGGGAAAGTGTCGTTGTCGCCGTTGGTGTACAGGATGCTGTTTTCCTTGCAGCTGTTAAGCAGGTTGTACGAGTAGTCCCACGCGACGTAGTTTCCGGTGCGATCATGTTGGTGGTAGTTAGCAAACAGCATGACGCCGGGTAGGATGATCAGCAGGACTGCAAGCGCACCGGACAGCGTAATCCGCTTGAGTGAGATTCCCTTCACCCGTTCGGAGAGCAATTCCAGCATCCCAGTGGCCCCGATACCGATCCAGATAGACCAGGCTAAGAAGCTGCCCACGTACGAATAGTCCCGTTCCCTGGGTTGGGGATCGGGCTGGTTCAGGTACAGGATGACCATCAGCCCCGTGGCCGCGAAAAGGGCCAGGACGGCCAGCCCGTGCTTCCAGTCTTTGACCATGTGGTAGCCCAGGCCGAAAAATCCCAGCAGCAGGGCCAGCGGCAGCCCGAACTGGAACCAGTCTACACCGTCTTCCGCGCTCGTGGCCCCGTAAGGTGAAACCCTCCCGCTTCCTGACGGGCCCCGACCGGCAAACTGCCAGAGGAAGTAGCGGATGTACATTTTCTTCACCTGGTAGTTCCAGACGAAATCCCCTACACTGTTGTATCGGTGCTGAGTCTCTGGCGTCCAGCGAGCCCGATCCATTATCGACCAATCCCCATACTGCTCCCGCTCCAGGTAAGCCACTGCCTGCTTGATGGTTTCCGGATCGTTTTCGTCGATGGAAGGGTCGTGTTGGGATCGGATAAAGATGGTAGCATAGGTAGAATAGCCCACGACGATCAGCAGCAGCGAAGTCAGGATAATACTGGCATTTCTCTTTCTCTGTCGGATCACCCAAACGGTAGCCGCTATCAGGGCTATGATGGCAAACGCTACGGCGGGCAGGCCCGCAGCCAGTGCCAGTTGCGGCAGGCCCTTGATCACCCCCAGGTGAATCACTATGTAGGTGGCGAGGGTGAGGGCCGCGGTGATCATTAAGCCGGTCCAGGTAAATTCCCACCGCCGGAAATAAATTATCAGGGCGATAAAGGGCAGGGCCAGGAGATTCAGCAGGTGAATACCCGAGGCCAGGCCGAGCAGGTAGGCCAGGAGCAGGATGTAATGAAGGTGGCTCTTTTTCTTATCCTTTCCCGAAGATATCCCTTCAGACTGGCTCCAGCGCAGGATAAGCCACACGGTTAATGCCGTGAGAAACGTGGATGTGGCGTAGACTTCTGCTTCTACGGCGTTGAACCAATGGCTGTCGGTGACCATGAAGGTGAGGGCACCGACGGCGGCCGAGCCGTAGGTCACGATGGCGTCTGTAAGGCTGACTACCTCGCCCCGCCACATCACTACCAGCCGGACGATTATCAGGTAGAGCAGCATGACCGCCAGGGCGCTGGCGATGGGAGAAATGAGATTTACCCTGGCGCCGATGTCACCGAACAGGGGCAGGATGCTGAACAGGCGTCCCACGAGCAGAAAGAGAGGACTGCCGGGCGGATGGGGTACGCCCATGATGTAAGCGGTGGCAATAAACTCGCCACAGTCCCAGAAGGAAGTCGTGGGCGCCATGGTCTTCAGGTACAAAAGAAAAGAAAACAGAAGGATAAAACCGGCGATCAGACGATTGACTTTATAATTCATTTTTTTCTTGATGATGGTTTGGGGGATTTACTGGACTTAGCTGCGCTGGATTTCTTTTGTTTGCGATCACTGTCAGTGGTCTCTTCCCGGTCGACAGCTTCGACAGGCGCTTCTTCTGGAATTTCCTCCTCAGGGGCTTCGGCAGGCGCCTCTTCGGAAACCTCTTCTTCAGGGGCTTCAGGCTTGTCGGCTTCAGCGACGTAATTGATCTTCAACTGCTGCAGCGCATCGAGCAGCAGCCGGTCTTCAACCTCCGAGCGGTTACCGGCCGTCTTCCGGTTCAGCATATCGAGCATTTCAATGATAAGCTGTGCAACGGGGATGCTGCGCTCAATCTTATCGGTAGCGGGGTGTTTGATCTTTCCCAAGGCTACCCACGCTTGGGTGATAAGGTCAGTCACGAGGGTGACGAAGAGTTGATCGTCTGAGGGGCCGCTTTGCGATTCGGTCATGTTGCTAGCCGATAGTTGTTGAGTTTGATCAATGCTAGTACTATTGTTTGAGAACTTATTTCAGGGGCCGGTGTTCCCATTGGTACATATCCGGTTCCCGGAAATCTGATGCGCGCAAATTAAGCTCAGTTATACCATTCGGGAAGTCGCAATGACCAAACCGGGCATCTAGGAGTTTTTGTGTCCAGCGATATAAATAATGGAGCTGGAACGCTTAACGTTAATCAATGCCTGTAAGCAGGACATCAATCCAATCCACAGCCCGCGGGCTGTAAATCCCTCCTGGTATTTTTCACTGAGCATGGATACGTAGAACGCGTCTAACGGAAGCCGCCTGATCGCTGTAACGGTCAATCCATAACGCTTTAATAAATCAGACATCGATTCACAAGTGAAGTGGTAAAGATGACGCGGCACGTCATAGGCAGCCCAGCTGGATTGGTAATATCCCGCATCATACGAGCAGTAATTCGGAGCCGCCACAATGAGCACACCATCGTCCTCCAGAGAGGTGCTTATCCTGCAGAGATAGTCATCCAGGTCGTGCAGATGCTCCAGCACATGCCACAGGGCGATCACGTCATACGATGATTCCGGCTGCTTGAACCACTCTTCAGGGGATATGACGGCCAGACCGTATCTTTCTATTATCGTATCCCTGACCCGCCTGTTAGGTTCAATACCCAATACTTCCCACCCCGACCGATACATTTCATTCAGGAACGCACCAGCTCCACAGCCAATTTCAAGCAACCTTCCTGATCCGCCCGGCCCCAACGATTGAGCAAGCTTACGCTTGCGGATTATCATAGCTTTGCGAACTACAGTATACAGCCTGTTAATGAATCCTCGAGTTGTCTCAGAGTGGGAAACATAGTCATCGGTATCGTAATAGGGGAGGATCTCCTTTTCATCCGGGATGGGACGCGTCAGTCTGACATGACAGTCGCCGCACTCTACAATACCGAATGAATCGCCGGATACGACATGATCCGTAGCTTCAAAAACCGGATTAAAGCTTTTTGATCGGCAAACGGGGCATTCCATATTCTGGATCATCGTCCAGATTGCTAGCTGACGCCCAGGTTACTCAGCATGTGCTGGTAATCGTGTACAAGCCGTCGGTGTATTTCTCGATTTTCCGGTTTTTGAATATTGGGATCATCGGAGACTACGTCGAAGGCTGCTTGCCTGGCCACACGGATAATTGGGCCGTCCGTTGCCAGGTCCGCCATGCGCAGCTTCTCGAAGCCGTGTTGCCGTACGCCGAAAAGCTCTCCCTGGCCGCGCAACTTAAGGTCTTCGTCAGCGATTTCAAATCCGTCGGAGGTGCGTACCATGATGCCCAGCCGCTGGGCCGCTTCTTCGCCGCCGCCTCGCTGTACCAGGAAACAGCGCCCGCCACCGGGGCCCCGCCCGATCCGCCCGCGCAGCTGGTGTAGCTGGGTCAGGCCGAAACGCTCGGCATTCTCAACCACCATCACCGTGGCATTGGCCACGTCTATCCCCACTTCGATAACGGTGGTTGAAACCAGGACCTGTACTTCCCTGGCTTGAAAGGCCTCCATCACGGCATCCTTCTCGGACCCCTTCATACGGCCGTGCAGGTACCCGACCTTGAAATCGGGAAAGATCCTGTCTCTCAACTGGATAAATCCGGCCTTGGCCGCTTTAAGGTCTCCTGTTTCTGACCCGTCAGGTGTCTCCGGCCAGACAGATTCGCCGATCACGGGATAAACGACGAAACACTGGCGCCCCTGACCCATCTCACTGCGCAGGTATCCGTAAACCTCGTCCTGTTGCCCGGGTTCCACCACCTGGGTGGTGACCTTGCCCCGGTTTCCGGGCATCTCGTCCAGGAGGGAAACGTCCATATCACCGTGGTAGGTTATGGCCAGGGTGCGGGGGATGGGAGTAGCAGTCATAGCCAGTACGTGGGGATAAACCCCCTTCTCCATGAGGCGGCCCCGTTGCACCACCCCAAAGCGGTGTTGTTCATCCACGATGATAAAGGCCAGGTCTCTGAAATCTACGCTTTCCTGGAAGAGGGCATGGGTCCCGACAACCAGCAGCAGGCGGCCCGCTGTCAGGTCATCGAGAATGGCGGCCCGTTCGGCTTTGGGGGTGCTGCCGGTAAGCAGGGCCAGGGGCAGGTCCACTTTAGCGGCCAGGGTATTAAAAGCCCGGAAATGCTGCTCGGCCAGGATTTCCGTGGGAGCCATGACGGCCACCTGTGCCTGCTCTCCGGCCACGATAGCCGCCGCCAGCAGGGCTACTACCGTCTTGCCGCTACCCACATCACCCTGCAGGAGGCGGTTCATCATCCGTCCTGCCTTGAAGTCGGCCCGCACCTCGCGCATCACCCGCACCTGGGCCTCGGTGAGCTGAAAGGGAAGGCTGCGATAGATCTGTTCTACGATAGGACCCAGCTCCGGGAACTTGCGTCCGGGGAGAACATCCAGCGACCGTCGCCGCAGGGCCATCAGCAGCTGGAGAAAGAAATGCTCATCAAATTTCAGGCGGTGGATCGCCCGCTGGATCCATTCCTCATCATCCGGCAGGTGTATCTGTTTCAGTGCCACAGCCAGCTCGGGAAGGCTGAACCGGTGACGGAATTGGGGTGTGAAGTGATCCGTAACGGATGCCAGGCGATCCCAGCATGCACGAATAACCTGACGGAACCGGCGGCTGTCCAGTCCCTTGGCCTTCAGACCGGCGGTGCCGGGATACAGGGAAACAATCTTGCCGGTGTTCAACGGGTCTTCATCCTCTTCCAGGAGGTCGAAATCGGGATGCACCATCTGCAGGTGCCGGTAGAATTCCACCTTCCCGTGAACGGCCACCCGGTCCCCCACCCGGAAGCGTTTCTGGATCCACTCGATGCCGCGGAACCAAACGCACGCCAGGGTGCCACTGTCATCGGTAATGGTGACCTGAAAGTATTTACGCCGGCGAGTGCCCTTGATGCCTTGACCGGCCACTCTCGCCAGGACGGTGGCCTGATCCCCGATTTTCAGGTCGGATATGAGTGTTATATTGCGGCGGTCGAGGTAGCGGCGGGGGAAATAATAGAGCAGGTCTTCAACCGTCTTGATACCTACCTCTCCCAGGGCCTCAGCACGAACAGGGCCGAGGCCCTTGACATACTGGACGGAGTCGGCGAGACGGAGGCTGGTACTGCCGGGGCCGCTCACCATGCCTGATAATACCGAGAAGCCATATTAGCAAAATTACAACCAGTATGCTACGGGTCGGAAGGAATCCTGGCAACGGCGGGGAAGTCCCGGCGTCCCCGGCCCGTGCGCCTGGGGCTTGAGACTTGGGGCTGGAGGCTGGATGTTGGTTGTTTGATATTGGATGTTGGATGCTGGGGGCTAGAAAGGCTGGTAGGAAGAGAATGGAAGAAGAAGGGAAGGGGAGCACGGCGAGCCTGGCAGAAGCAACAAGCCGAACCAGCACGGCTAGGGGTTCACGATTGCACCTGAAACACCCCACGGAAGCCCCTCAAAAGCCCCACGGCAGCCTCTTAAAAACCCCGTAAATGGATAGCTAAAATCCCTAAAATGGTTCACCTTCACTGACGGGGGAGGTGGACCCAAGGGGGAAATGCAAAATGAAAAATGCAAAGTGCAAAATGGGACGCCCCGGTTTCTAACCCACCCTTTTTTTTCCCTCCCTTACAAAGGGAGGGAGTTGTAGAGAAGAGTTAACCCATCCTTTCCGTCAGCTGGCGGATTCCTCCCTTTTTAAGGGAAGGATTGAAGGCGCATCACCTCTCGATTTTCAAAGAGCGATGGAATATAGGGATTTTTGGGGGGGCTGTCGTTCGCCTGGTGCGCCTGGTGCGCCCCGCCTGCTGCGAGGGAAAATCCATGTGTCTGCGGGGAACTTGTCCCGCGTAATCTCTTGTAGCGGGAATGGAGTTTACCCCGCGTAACGCAGTGCCGCGGGGTCCCGAACCACGATTAAAGCCCCGGTTAAGTCCGAGGCTTTTCAGTTTCTGGTTTCCCAACTTCAGCAGCACTCCGGCTGGGCGTATACGCCCAGGGTCTGCGGGACAAAGGCATCTTGATGGACTTAAAAGTGGTCCAAATAATGGGGATTGGTCGCTATTACCTGTGTAGATTTTGTTGCAGATAACGTTCCATCACCCGCCGCAGGAATTCGTCCTTTTGAATCGACATGCCGATTTCGCAGTTTGGTTCCTTGCTCTCATCGATGACGGTATATCCCGCGTCGGTTACTTTGACGAAAGCCTTACGAGTTTCAAAAAGCTCCGGCCAGAGAACCATCCCCACCGCGACGACGTCAAATAAAGTGGGATCTGGTCGGGCATACCACTCATTACGCCATAAGGCATAGAGACTCTCAAGAGCATTCGTCAGCGGCGAATCGTATAGCCACAGCTGCTGCCGCATCTCCTCCCCGAGATTAACAAAAGTTGTGATATCGAGACCTGCATACGTAACCGGCGCATCGCAGGACGTAAAAGCCTTAGATGCCGATACATCCGCGCGGACATTCCATTCGGCGCTCGGCACCGGGTTGCTGCCGTAACCCATATAGAACGAACCGAACATGGAATAGACATGTTTTGCAAGCTTGAGGACATCGGGATCTTTTTCAATGACATCCTTCATGTTCGGCACCGGTCCGACAGTGAATAGGATCACTTCGTTGGGATACTTCTTTAGATTTTCGATAATGAAGTCCGCCGCTGACTTCCTGACGGGCTTCAGTTTTGTGAAACCTTCGGCCCATTGGAATTGATGGGAAATATTATCATCTGTTTTTCGGCCAACCACGACGGGGATATCATTCCTCCCCATCTCATACAACATCTTACAGGCCACCTGGGCTCGTTTGGGCGTATTCCCTTGATCCAGAACAATACCCAGCACGTCGAATTCGGGACTGACTAGCACAAGAGAAACTGCAAAAGCATCATCAATATCCCCACCCAGATCGCAATCAAAAATGATTTTCTGTTTATCCGCCCCACTGAGTGTATTAAGAGCGAGGCCAAAGACCAGTGCGAATACTGCTATTTTTTCCATTGTAGTCTCCCTCGACATATGGCCACATTGTCAACAGCTTCCATCCCACTGACGATCCGGTCATTGTACGTCGTCAAAGCGTTGCGATAGGGTTAAAAACTAAGAGACACATTTCGTGTTTCCAAGGCTTATTCGACGGAATCCCGCCAACGGCGGGGCCTTTTCTGAAGCGTCCTCCGTTTGATCTTCTCCCGGATCTCTGATTCAGATTTCTTCTCTGCCGTTCCAAGACCTCTTCGGCTTCTCTCTGGGTTAGCTTTGCCGCTGACAGCTCACGGCTCCTCGCTGAAGGGCGGCCGCTCGTCCTTCTTTACGCTCTTCGCGTCCTTTGGTATTTGTTCTTCTCCTGCCTCTCCCCACTATCAACCAATAACTAACAACTAATCCCTTCCTTCAACGCACAAGACGCACCAGGCGAACGACCGCCCCCTGCCCCGGTACCACGCCCTCTCTCGGGGACCGTGGGGCGATCCAGGTACTATCGTGGTCTCCTCGGGCTATCCCGCGGCCCCGCCCGGATTTTCTCTTGCTATAATTTGCAGATATTGTGTAGCTTGAGATTCTGGAGAATACCAATCACTTTATTCCTGTATACATTGGAAATTATGTGGAACACTTCATTGCCCGGTACGTTGTAGTGGGCAAAAATCTATTATGAATAATTACTAACCGAGGGAATAATGAGCAAGGATAAAAGTCATATTAATCCCCACCATAATCTTGATTTGGAGCTGTTTTTTGTCACTGAGTTCCTGAAGCTCAAGTCACTTCACTACGGCTGCTGGAAGGAAGGTGAGGGTTTTTCGCTGGAGAACCTGCGGAAAGCGCAGCAGCGGTATACTGATACCCTCATCAACCTGATTCCCGATGGGGTCGAAACGGTCCTGGATGTAGGCTGTGGTCTCGGAGAGGTGTCCCTGGCCCTGGCAGATAGAGGGCACCGGGTTACCGCCCTGTCTCCCGACATAATCCACAAGAAATACATTGAAGCCCACATTATCGGGAACGGGGGCATCACCTTTCACCACTCCACTTTCGAGGCCTTCAACATCCCTCAGAAATTTGACCTGGTCTTGATGTGCGAGTCCCAGAACTATTTCGATACCGATATTGGCCTGGAGCAGACTATCCGGCACCTGAATAAAGGCGGCTATCTGCTCGTTTCCGGCAATTTCAGGCAAAGCGATACGGAAATGTATAAAAAGATCATCAATATTGAAGATGTCTACCTTGATCGAGCCCGACACCATGGTCTGAAGCTTATTAAATCGGTGGATATTACCAAAGAAGTTCTACCCACGGCGGAAATCGAAAAAATTATCTGGGAGGATTATTATCCGCCCTGCATCGAAATGATCGAGCATATTTTCGGGTCATTGGCTACCTTCAAGGCCGGGATAATCAGGTGGCTCTTTCGAGAGCCGCTGAAGTTTTGGGAGGATGTCCGCACAGAACGCTTGAAGCGGTGTGATCCCGTCATGTACGAACAGCACCTGAAATATATGCGGTTCCTGTTCTCCTACACATCATAGACTGTCAGGTTTCAGATTGTACCAGGCTTCCTGAGGCCTCCTCATTGGCGGCAGGCTCCTTGCTTAGTCGCCTGTAGAACCAGTTCCAGAAGAAATAGAACAAAAGCCCGGTAAGCAGTCCCGCCACGGCGTCGATGGCATAATGGAAGGAACCGTATACTGTGGAAACGGTAAGTCCCAGGATCAAGGCAATCGAAAGGGCGCGTATCGCTTGAGATCGGGGGCGCAGAAGCAGATAGATTACTACGGCCTCCCCAATGTGGGAGCTGGGAAAGGCACCGCCGGCACTGTCTCCGGCAGTGTACAGCAGATCAATAAGCGGCCCCAGCAGGCCATAGCCCTCGAACCGTAAAAACCGATCGTCCAGGGGACCTGTCACCGGGAACAGGATAAAGATCAGCATGTAGGTGAGAAACGCGCCCAGGAACACAAAAGCGTACCTCGGGAAATCCGGGGATATTTTCATCCCGCCCTCTTCGTTGGATTCTCGTCCCCGCCGCCAGGCATACCAGTACCCGCCGATGACTATAGCAAAATAAGTCAGGTACAGGAGGTGGAAAATCTCGCGCCACCACGGCCCGGGTAGTTGATCCGCCAGGTACCGGTGAGGATGTCCCCCAAACAACCAGCCGTCCCAGACTTTCACCAGGTCATCATATATCACCCCGCCATGAAATACAGTGCCTATCAGTTCAATTTCGTAATGCAGGGGCAGCATAAGCAGGAGGGGATAGAGCCAACGCAGCCACGCCCGCGGCCCGGTTCGGGATGACACTCTAGTGATGCGCAAAACCATGAATATCATGACCAGATGAGTCAGGGCAGCGAGCAGATAGATCAGGCCAAAATAGGATCCCACAAAAGTGATGGCAAATATCCCTCCCAGATACCACAGGATAAGCCGGTCGAAGTGATAGCGTAGCGGTTTCACAGCCAGCCGTTGGCCCGATACCAGGCAGCCGTTTCAGATATGCCTTGACCCAGGGATACCGAGGCTTTAAAACCCAGATTTTCGGCGATGAGTTCCGCACTGCAGGTCCAGGCCGGTTGCCGCAGTTCGCGCAGTTTATCTGGTGTCAACCGGGATGGTGCCAGCCCGATCCACTGCCCCATAGCCAGTAAGCCCTCCGCCGCCAGCACCAGTCCACCCGGAATGGGCACAGGGACGACCCACTTGCCAACACTTTCTACTACCAGTGCCATGACTTCCCGCAGCCGGTGTATCGCCTGGCCGTCGTTTATGAAATAGGTTGAATACGGTCTATTCTCACTGGTAAGAGCCAGCCAGATGGCCTGGCAAACGTCCTCAACGTGGATGATGGAATGTTCCGGGCGGCCCCATCCGATAACGGGGCGAATGTGGCAGGCCGCCAGCCGGAAAAAGGGCAGCGTGGCCTGGTCCTGGGGTCCATAGGCCGCAGGAGCCCGGATTACCGTCCAGGGGAAAGCGGCTCCCGCCAGTGCCTGTTCCCCCGCCAGCTTAGTCTGACCATACCATGAAATGGGAGCCGCAGGGGAGGTTTCCGTCAGAGGTTGACCGATGCGGGCCGGTCCTACCACCGCAATGGAGCTCAGGTACACAAACCGCCGCAGAGGAACATCGGCCTGCGTAATCGCCTCGATTAAGGCCTCCGTCCCCTGGCGGTTAATCCGGTCGAAATCCTCGTAAGTACGGCCCCACAACTGTCCGCCCAGATGGACCACAGCCTCCGCGCTGGCCAGGGCCGATACCACGTCCATTCCTAAGTGGGTTAGATCACCAACTACCACGGCTACCCTGGTCCGCAGCTCCTCCGGCAGACGAGCAGGGTCCCGCAGCAGGCACGTCAACCGGCAATCCCGGTCCAGCAGGTAGGGAATCAGATTCTTACCGGCAAAACCCGATGCGCCCGTCAGGAAAATATGCATAGGTGTGAATTCCCGGTACCGGGCGCAACCAAGGGAAGTGAAATCCTCTGGTAACTAATCGTTTTCACTCACTGTGATAGGCCGTCCGTAAATGCGATAGGTCTTGGTCTTCCGGGCACCCATTTTCAGCAGAGCATTGTTCATGGGCGCGTTATCCTCTAGAATCCAGGATGCCTCGCCCATCTGGTAACCTTTGGCCACTCCGTTGGTAAAGGTCCGCAGATAAAGCGCCGCGTCAATACCCAGTCGCCGATAGGGCTGCAGGATACCTAGAATGAGGATCCGCAGGGACGCAATGCGTCGCTTATGCCACAGGAGTTTAAACAGCCCCAGCGGGAACAGGCGTCCGTCAGGCATGTGGGCCAGGGCCTCGTTGATATTGGGTAGGCTGATGGAGAGGCCCACTACCTGGCCGTCTACCTCGGCTAAGTATGTCACGTCGGGATCAACCACCAGCTTGAGGTCCTTGGCCATGTGGGTAAATTCCTCCTCGTCCATCCACAAAGCACCCCAGTTTTCGGCCCAGGCCTGGTTGTAGATCTTCTTCACCAGTTCCACTTCGTCCCAGAAGCGTTTCATGTTCACGGTGCGAATGGTAAAGTGGCCTCGGGCTTCCATTTTCTTCACCAGGTTAATGAGCCGCTGGGGGGTCCCTTCGGAAGCGTACATCTCATAAGCCAACATATCCTTGACTTTACTGAAGCCCAGCTGTTCCAGGTGTCCGGCGTAATAGGAGTAGTTGTAGGGCATGAGGATCATAGGAGAAGCTTCATAGGCGTCCATGAGGATGCCGACCGAGCCGTTGACGTCGGGATTGTATGGCCCCTGGATACTGGTAGCGCCAAACTGCTTCAGCCAGCTGCGAGCCGATTCCATGAGGGCCGCGGTCACCTCCGTGTCGTCGACCATCTCCAGGTAGCCGAACATGCCCACATTGACCTGGTAAACCTGGTTGTGCTTACGGTTGTGGAAGACGGCCATGCGGCCCACATCCATTCCATTGTGTGTGGCGAGAAAAAAGGCATGAGAGGCGTGGCGGTAAAAGGGATGCTTACCGGGTGACAGCTGGGTTTTCATATCCAGGCGCAGGGGCGGCACCCAGTGAGGATGACCCCTATAAAGTCGGTACGGAAAGTCGATAAACCGGCGCAGGTGGGCCGGGGTGGATACTTTCAGAACTTCCACGCTCTCTCCCTTCTGGATAATTATATGCAATTTACACGATAGCAGGCTGGTGGAGAAAGCCTGCATACGCTTGTTCCGTATTCCACCACTTCAGGCAGGCAGGCTACTTCTCCCCATTAATTCTAATCTTACGGATTACCTCCCTGGCCGCTTCCCGGTGCCGAAAATGCGGTTCCCGTTCGAGGCTTGCCTCCAGGGCTTTAAGCGTTTTACGGTCGCCCAGCTGACCCAGAGCTCTGATGACGGCGGTCCTGACCCGGAAATGCGGGTCTTCCAGCAGGGCCACCAGCCGCTCACGGATTTCTTTTTTACGCTTGGGGATGTGGCGCCCCAATCCGGCCAGAGCCGAGATAGCTTCGATGCGGACCTGGAAAGGTTGACCGTAGTCCGCCAACTTCAGAGCATGATCCACGCCGCGGGGATCCTTCAGCGTGACCAGGCCTGACAACGCCGCGCAGCGAATGACTTCCTGGTATGAGGCCATCTCCAGCGCCTCCATGCAAATATCATAGGCATTGAGCGCATCGAGCCTGGTGATGCTTTTCACCGCCTCGACCCGGGCATAGTAGCTGCTGTCGCTGTGGAACACATTTTCAAGAGCAGCGACCACCTGCGAGTCGCCGATATAATTGCCCAGGGCCGTTATAACCGCCCGCCGCACATGGGCGTGTGCGTCTTGCAGACCTGGCAGCAACGCGTCCCGGGTGGCCTTTGTTTTGATCTCGCCCAGGGCCCGGGCAGCCCCGGCCCGGACGCCGCGAAAGGGGTCCTGGCGGAGGGCCGTGCCCAGAGCCTCAATTACTTTCCGATCCGCATATACCACTAGCCACCCGGCCGCCCGCATACGCCCCACCTCACCGGCATTGGCCAGCTGGTTAAGGATCTCTTTTTTATCCTTGGCAAAGGTGAGCTCTTTCAGGACCTGGTCGTCGGGATCGAATTCCACCCGCAAGGGTTTGGCCGGTACCGGCAGGTAGTAGGTCTCCTCAGCATTATCAACCTGGATGGTGAAGGTCTCTGTGCTGGAATCACCCGTTACGGCTACTTCGATGGGCATCCGGAACAGCGGCGTCACCACGCCCACCCCTTGCACCTGCTTCACTTCCAGCGCCACGGCCTGCCTTCTCCGGTCCCATTCCCAGGACACTTCGTACTCGGGATGTCCGCCACGGTAGACCCACTGGTCGAAGAACCATTCCAGGGAGCGCCCGGTAGCATCCTCAATGGCCTGCTTGAAGTCGTTGGTTTCCACCGTCTGCCCGGCGTGGGTCCTGGCGTAGTGCCGGATAGCCTTCCACCACAGCTCATCTCCCAGCAGATTGCGGAGCATATGCAGCACCAGCGCCCCCTTCTCGTAGCTATGGCTGTCAAACATCTCCTCGGGGTCTTCATACCGGTTGGTGACGATGGGACGCCGGTACTGGTAGGCATCCTCCTTGAAATAGGTTTGGCGGTTTTTTCCCAGCTCCAGTATAAACTCCCGTTGCCCCTTATCATACTCAACATAGAGAGCTTCGAAGTAAGTGGCGAAAGCCTCATTCAGCCAGATATGGTTCCAGTTCTTGGTGGTCAGCAGATCACCCCACCACTGGTGCGCCAGTTCGTGGGCTACCAATCCGTCGCTGGAAATGTCCAGACCGGCCCGCTCATCGTGGAGAGTCTCCCTTTTAAGGGTGGTGGCGCTGACGTTCTCCATCCCACCCCACATAAAGTCAGTGATGGTGGTCTGGGCATACTTCTCGTAGGGGTACCGAATCCCGATCACTTCCGAGTAGAAATCTATCATATCCGGTGTCCTGGCGAAGGAACGCTCCACTTTATTGCTGTCTCGGGATTCCACGTAGTAAAGAACAGGAATCCCGTCCCATTCGTCGCGGACTTCCACGAACCTGCCTACAACTACCGATATGAGATAGGTTACGTGGGGGATATTTTCCCGCCAGTGATAGGTAGCCGTGCCCTCGTTTTCGTTCCACCTGATTTCCAGCAGCTCGCCGTTGGAGATGGCCATCTGGCTGTCGGGTACGGTCACTATCAGTTCGGTGGTCATCCGGTCGTTGGGGTAATCATAGCAGGGAAACCAGTGGCTGTTTTCTTCCATCTCGCCCTGGCTCCAGATCTGCCACGGCTTATCGGGGTAGGCCTCGTCAGGCCGGACGAAGTAGAGCCCCAACCGCGGCCGGGCGTGGTAAGCCACTTGCAGCGTAATGGACTCGCCACTGGAATAGGGCTTGTCCAGGTCTATTATAAGCTGGCCGTTCTCAACGGTATAAGTCAACGGTCTATTGCCCTCCCTGGAGGCCACCTCAACCTCCACGCTCACCGCCAGGGATACCGATTCAATGGACAGGTCCACCGCATCCAGGACCACCCGCGCAAGGCCGTCATTGATGGGCGTGAGAGTAGTAGTGGCCGTGCCCATGACCAACCCCTCTGCATGGTCGAAGGCAATATCAAGCTTCAAGTGTTGCACATCGTAAGTGCGATCCCGGGTGCCGTGCAGTATGGAACGCTCATTGCTGAATCCCCGGTCCTGGGCCAGCGCCGGGAGAGTCAGGGAAAGCAGACAAATGAGCAGACTTGAATACCGGAGTGAAAGTCGCCTGTACTTGTTCATTAACATTCTCTATTGCATAATCTGTTTAGTTGGTCAAATGACTCAATTTAGGAAGGGTAGTTAAATCTAGTGATTCAGGGGGAAAACCCCAACGGTGGCCTTCAGGCATCGCCGATCTGATTACCGCGATGGTCGATGGTTGGCCTTAGACTTCAGACTCACCGGTTGTGGGCGCCAGCTGCTTTACCGCTTCCCGGGCGGCTGCCAGGTAAGCGGGCTGGGGGTTCTGGTCGTATTCCTCCAGGCAAGCCGCAACGAAAAGAATAGCGAATTCGCTGCCGGTGGCAATCGCCCGGTTAACCAGCTGATCCTGGTCCTCACCGGGTTGTTCACATGTCTCTACGGGGTTGGCCCGGCCATAGATGGCATACATGGCCCCGGCGAACTGCCAACCGTAGCGCAGCAGGGTTGGGGCAGTTTCCCGCTCAACATACGGGACTATGTGGCGCAAGGCACCGGGAACCACGAGGGCCTGAATGAAGGGGACCACTTTAGCGGGATCATGGCTGTTAGACAGGAACACCCGGGCCATAACCTCGGTGATCTGGGAAATGAGCTCCAGCGGTTCATCGGGAATTGTTACCAGGTTGATGACTCCGGCGAAGGGCGAGAACCCACTCAAGCCCTCCAATCCAACGCTGATATTTGTGAAGCGGGGCGGGCGCCTTTTATGCTGCCACATAATGCTTGAGAGGGCCTCGGCGGGCGTGAGGTTTCCGGCGGATTCGCTACCTATAATCCCCGGCAATTTCAGGAAGCGGGCTGCCCAATAGCCCAGGCCGGCAGCCAGTTCGTCCATGAGCAGGTCTGATTCCTCAATTGTTATGTTACGGATGGCGTGGGCCGTGCGCAGGAGTCCATGCCCCGCCGCCCCCGCCAGTCCCGGCGCCAGGCGGGGAAGCCAATCCCGCAGCACCACCGGCCAGGAAGCCTGCCGCAGCTCCCGCCGGAAAAAGGACACCCAGTCGCTGATCCGGGCCATATCCCCCAGCGCCGACCCCCAGTTGTCACGTGTAATTGACTGTTCGGGACCGGGCATTGGCTCCAGGCGGCTCAAGTAGCCTTGTACCCAGATATCTACCGCGTAGGAGCGACCCATTGTAATCAGAGTATCAGCCACAACGGGCCCGGTATTGGCGCTGCCATCTCCGTACTCTGGCCCGCTCCCGGCGAGAATAGCCAGGGCCTTATTGTAGGCACTAGGCATGCTGGACTTCCCCGGCGATCGGTATAATTGATCCGGTGAGGGCGTCAGTGTCCTGGATAATCATCTTTACACAACTCAAAGTAATAATGATCCACCCGCCTTCCCTGGATGACCAGGTAATACCGCTTGAGGCCTACATACCGGAACCCGCACTTCTCCAGCACCCTACGGGAGGCCGGGTTGCTGACAGAACAATCGGCCTCAATACGCTCGATGGGCGTGTCGGTGAACAGCCGGCGGGCGATGGCCTGGACCGCGGCGGTAGCATAACCCTGTCCCCAGTACTCTCGGGCTATGGTGTAGCCGATGCGGGCCAGGCTGTGTTGGCGGGACAAGATCTCCAGGGTCATCCAGCCTACCCCTACATCCCGGTTATCATCCTCGATGATGAAGATATAGTCATGATCGGCCAGGTTGGCCAGCTCCCCGGGACTGCGCGACTGAAGGTACTGATGGAGCCGTTCCCGGCTCAGGGTTGTGATGGGCTGGTGCTGCTGGGCCTCCGGTCGGGATCGCCATTGGATGAGTTGGTCGATCCACTCTTCGGTGAGGGGGACCAGACGGATGTGCTTGTCGGGCTGGGGGGCCACATCGAACTCACGCTGAGGGAATTCACTCATGGATGTGTCTACCGGATTAATTGACCATTGGGCCTTAGAAACACCCTTCACATAAGCGGGATACGTCATCCAGCCCCTCAATCATCTCCGGGGATATCTCCCCCAGGGAGTCCACCACCGCATGGGACGGGGGCAAATCCTCCAGGGGAACCGATCCTGTCAGGACGATAGTCCACGCACCGGCCGCCAGAGCCGACGTCAGACCGTTGATGGAGTCCTCCACCACCACCGACTCCTCGGGCATCACCTCCAGGCGGAGCATCATCTCCTGGTAGGGCTGGGGATGGGGCTTGCTGCTGGCCGTCATTCCACCGTAGATTACTTCCTGGAAGTACTGCTTAAGGCCAAGCCTTTTATCCATCCAGTGAAAGAGCTCTCCTGAGGTAGAAGTTACCAGGCCCAGGCGGTAGCGCCCCACCAGCCGCCGGTGCAGCTCCCGGAAGCCTTCGTTGAAGTCCAGCCCGGCCTCGAATGCGGACAGGACGTAACGCCGCCCTTTTTGGCGCAGGGTATCCAGCGGTTCGGTAATGCCGTAGCGGTCCCGGGCCAGCTGGTAGAACCGCTCCTCCGAGCAGCCTCGGAACAGCTTCCAGTCGTCCTTTGGAATGGTGACATCGTACTCCCGGAAGAGCCGCTCCTCCGCCTGCTGGTAGAGCGGCTCGGAGTCCACCACCACTCCGTCCATGTCGAAGATGACGGCCTTGATCACTTCAGGCGTGTCCCGTTCTCTATCGGTCCATCGAGCTGCAATAGGTGGACACTGCCATCGGCCTGGTATGCCCCTAAGACCAGTACCTGACTCTCGAAGCCCCCGATTCGCTTGGGAGGGAAATTGACCACGGCGATTACCTGCTTCCCAACCAGGTCCTGAGGCTGGTAGTGGTCGGTGATCTGAGCACTGGACGTCCGCTCTCCCAGCTCCCCGAAATCGAGATTGAGCTGGTAGGCCGGCTGGCGGGCTTCCGGGGCCGGGCGAGCTTCTATAATAGTGCCTACCCGGATGTCCAGTGCTGAAAAATCATCAAGAGCGATTTGTTTTTCCATCTTGCTTCCTTGGACTTGATGCAATTTACGGCCTCAAGCGTGGATTATGCCCCGCTCTTTCTTGACCAGGTCCTGATTCCCTGCAGGGCCTGCGATACCCGTGACGGGCAAGCCCCAACCCGCCGGGATAGAATGTCGGAGGGAATATGCGTGTTTTCTGTAACATACCGGATTAATATTCGCCCATGAGTTTTAAGACGGTCCTATTGACCGGCGGGTGCGGATTCCTGGGACAACATCTCGTCCGCGACCTGCTCCGGGAGTTCCCGGAGGTCCACCTGCGGATCATTGATCTGCAGCCCAATCCGTTCGCCCGTTTCAATTTCTCTTCCGATAACAGGGTGGAAGTGCGTCTGGGGCTTGATATCTGTGACCTGCAAGCGATCCGGGACGCCTTTCAAGGTGTGGAGGTAGTGGTGCACCTCGCCGGTCTGGTCTCCCCGTCGCTTAAGGATAGGGTGGCGCTGGAGCGGGTCAATGTGCAGGGGACCCGGAACGTATTGCGGGCGTCGCGGGAGCATGACGTGTCGTTATTCATCCATATCAGCTCCGTGGCGGGGCTTGGTTATAACAATGATCCCCGGCATCCCGCGGATGAAACCTTCCGGTTCGATTGGGCCGTCGCCCGGAGAAAAAACAAATACTACATGCTCACCAAGCACCTGGCCGATCAGGAGGTTGAAGCCTGCCGCCGGGATGGGTCGGCAGCGGTCATTCTGTATCCGGGTCTCATGTTCGGGCCCGGGGACTATCGGAACACCGCGAATATGATCAGGGCCGTACAACGGGGCAAAATCCCGGTCATCCCGCCGGGAGGTACCAACGTGGCGGATGTCCGGGACGTGGCCAGAGGGATAGTGGCCGTGCTGAAACACGACCTGCGCGACGGCAACTACCTCCTCTCGGGCTGGAACCTTACCTTCAAGGAAATTTTTCACACAATTGCCGAAGAAACCGGCGGCAAGGTACCCCGGCTGACCCTGCCACGAGCTCTCAGGCCGCTGCTGTATTGGATGCTGCGGGCCGGGGAGTCAATAGCCGGAAGCAGGTTGGATCTCTCCGCTTCTGAACTCGATTCCTCCTTTCGCTACCGCTATTTTGATCATTCCAGAGCCAGAAGCAGCTTCGGCTGGTCCCCCTCCATCAGCTTTGAACAGACCATTGCCGATACCTATGCCTGGATGAGGGAGAATGACCTCGCTTAAGGACAAAGTCGTGGTCATCACGGGAGCGAGCAGCGGAATCGGCCGGGCCGCCGCCCTGGAATTTATCAGGAAAGGGGCCCGGGTGGTGCTGGCAGCACGAAGACTGGATAAACTCCAGGCCCTTTGCCGGGAGCTTAGCCCCTCGGGTGACCGATGCCTGGCCGTCCAGACCGACGTGACCCAGGAGGCCGATGTGGAGCAGCTGTTTCGCGCGGCGGAGGAACATTTTGGCCGGGTGGACATCCTGGTGAACAACGCTGGCCGGGGCCTCAAAAGCCCGCTGATCGATACCGATATGGATGAATGGCTATCCGTAATCCATGCCAACCTGACCAGCGTCTATCTCTGTACCAGGATGGCTGCCAGAAGTATGGTCCGTGATAGTGTCAGGGGACACATCATCACCGTCGCCTCCATAGCCGGTTTGTTTTCGGTGCCTGGCTACGCCGCCTACTGCGCCTCCAAACGCGGGGTCGCCGGCTTTCAGCGTGCGGCGAAATGGGAGCTGCGCAAGCTGGGCATTAAAACATCCACCATCTACCCCTTCCGGGTAGATACCGAGTTCTTCGACATTTACCCCGGAAGGCCCTCCCGGCGACAGATGCTTTCGGCACGGGACATCGCCCGTTACATTACCGCCATCGCCTCACGATCCTGGCTTCTGAGAGCGTACGTCAGGCTGGTACTGGTCCTGAAGAGAATCTATTATCTGGTACGCCCATCTTTCAGGCCAGGACCTACGTAGTGGCGCCAGTGTTCAAACTGGCCGATACCCTGGACGCCATGCTGACGAGTAAGTCTATCGAAACGCATCCACCAAGGCGACCGGGTGCTCCATCAAGTTCACCGACTGATTCTCCCGCCTGTTATATCTTACCTGTAATCCCCCGGCCGGGGGGATTCTTTCGAGCCCGGCGAAGCTCCATCCTATTCCGGGTAAAACACTCCCTGACAAACCTTTTACATTTCTTTGACAATTCCATGACAACGGCGCTGACCGGAACGCATACATTCGGGCGGAAATGAGAACCGGATGAAAGTGATTCCAACTAAGCATAACACCGGCACCTCTGACGAAAGCCAATCATTAACGCCTTCCCTAAGAGTTTGTGAGAAGTGTAGACGTCATAACCAGCATAAGGAGAAACAGTCATGAGAACCAAAACTCACTGGATTCTGGCCGCGGGTTTGCTCATCTCAACCCTGGCCTTTGCACAGGAAACGGGGGAATCCATCCTCCCGGCGCAGGCCAATGCCGTCAGGGCCCTGGCCAAAGAGCAGGGATTCACTCCTGCTGCCCTGAACCAGTACCTGACCAGCGAGTGGGGTGCGCCCCTTTACAGCCTCAACCGACAGGACGCGATCCGGCTCATCCGGCTTTTCCAGTCGGATAATCCGCCTTCACCGCCACCTGTTCGAAACCCGGCGACAGCATTACCCGAAAAGGAGCCTGTCAGGGCCTCCCGGAAAGCCGCTGAATCCGAGACCCAGGAGCCCGAGCCAATCCTGGCCGAGATCCTGGAAGCGGGCATGTCTAAACGCTTTCACCTGGTGGACGGCAACATCATCCAGGGCACCATCCTCCGCATTGAGGACAACGTCTGCCATATTGAGACAATCGACGGCCTGCTCAGGATTCCCACCAGCTCGATCCTGGAGGAGACCGCCCACATCACCAAGAAAAATGACACCCGCTATGTCGGTCCCGTCCTGAAGGAAACGCCGGAAGATCTCATCCTGCGATCCCCCTACGGAGACGTGGTCATCAGTAAGAAGGACATCAAGGACATGGATCGCTACCACGGCGGGAGGCGGGTCCCCTGGGCGGAAGAGAAGAAGACCTTCTATCGCGGCGAGGCGGTACTTACCGATGTCCTGATGGACCCCACCGCCTTTCCCCTGTCGGCCAACACCTTCTACCTCAGCGGGCTGTCGCTGGGATACGGTTTCACCGACCGGTTCATGGTCCGCAGCAGTTTCGGCAGCGACTTCATGGGCGATCTGAATCTCCATCCCTTGATCCAGTTCTACCATCGGGAAACGGGTGTGTCCGAAGTGGGCGCGGCCCTGGGCTTTCACATGTTCAACCACCATCCCATGCAGACCGTCCTGGCCAAGTATTCTCTGTATATCATGAACGACACATCCCAGGTATCTCTTAATAAGATGGACATAGACGTGTCACAGGCAATGGCCGACGATGCGGCGAAGTTCTACTGGGAGATTTACCTGGTTCTATCGTCCCGACGATCACTGGCCTCGGGCCGTGGGAAGATGGGTTGGCACCTCGGGATCAAGACCAATAGCCTCATCCTTAGTCAGCCCGAGCTCAGTAAGTACTACTCATGGGACACAAGTTATCCATGGGTCACGGAAGAAATGATCATTCCTTTCCGCGCCTGGGCTTCTTTTGATTACGACCTGTCCAAGCGGCTGAAGCTGATGATGAATATATGGGCGGACAACGGGCACAAGTTCCGCAATATCACCCAGACCTTTGAGGACTACCTAGAAGACAGCACACCCTTCGTCCTGGACTCGCCCAAAGGGGACTACCGGATGGTGGACTTCGACTTCGGTTTCCTCTATGCCGTAGGTGAGACCTTCCGCATCGGTATCCATTTCCAGGAACCCTACCTGCTGTTCTACTGGGAATTCTATGAACTCTAACTGGGACCCCCGCAGCTTGCAAAGGAGGCTGGTATGAAAAATCGAAACCTTGCAGTCTCATTAATCCTGGTTGCGATGGTCTGCCATCCCGTATTGCTCCAGGCCCAGGTCCGGGTGCAGGAAGCCGACCTCACGCATCGCAATATCCGCGCCCGCAAGCTGGCCCAGTACTGGCAGGGCCAGACCGTCCAGCTAACCCTTAC